>ENA-ORKV01000011-ORKV01000011.1-human-gut-metagenome-genome-assembly--contig:-NODE-11-length-231349-cov-7.264329_pt1 | contig 231349 bp, 198 predicted proteins | sample MGYA00243058_ERZ508805 | MGnify/ENA primary metagenome ERZ508805 (study PRJEB26277, sample SAMN04329770) | human gut metagenome | biome: human-associated habitat | host: Homo sapiens | place: USA...
AACTATGACTAAACTAGAAAAATTATATTGAACATTAACATGAGATGTATTTAAATAATTAAACTACTCTTACTGGTTAAGAAAAAAGATAAATTGAACATTAACATGAGATGTATTTAAATAAATTTGAATTTACTGCTAAGTTAATGAAGCTTAGATTGAACATTAACATGAGATGTATTTAAATAATATATACTCAAAATTAGTATTATTAGATAAATAATTGAACATTAACATGAGATGTATTTAAATATTTCACCGCATGCAAATAATGATACAAGTAGTTCAATTGAACATTAACATGAGATGTATTTAAATAAGAAACAGAAGAAGACGCTATGCTACTAAACTTATATTGAACATTAACATGAGATGTATTTAAATTCAATATAAATATTTTTATCAAGCTGATAATCAACCATTGAACATTAACATGAGATGTATTTAAATGAAAGATATTTTATTTTGAAGTTTTTCCAAGCACATTGAACATTAACATGAGATGTATTTAAATTTTTTTATTTTGTTTTCTTCTGTTCTTTGGTTTCCAAATTGAACATTAACATGAGATGTATTTAAATAATACAATTGATGAGGGGTTAGCTATTGGGGAAACATTGAACATTAACATGAGATGTATTTAAATCAATAATTGTTAATTATTTCTTGTATTGCTTTATCCATTGAACATTAACATGAGATGTATTTAAATGCAAACAGAACAAACAGCAAAACAGTAAAGGAGGTTCATTGAACATTAACATGAGATGTATTTAAATAAATTAAGAGTTCCACGCCACTTTATAAAAAAATAATTGAACATTAACATGAGATGTATTTAAATATTTCACAATACAGATTGTGGGTATGCTTATCCAAATTGAACATTAACATGAGATGTATTTAAATAGTCACTGGAAATATATCATTCTCATGGAGTGACTTATTGAACATTAACATGAGATGTATTTAAATAGAAGGTACTTTTAAATAAGACTAATTGAACATTAATTGATGTTAAAATAAATATAAGTTTAAAATGTAAATTTTTTTTAAAAGATACAATATAATTAAGAATAATTGCTAAAGTGGAAATGAGTAAGTAGTCTGATTAAGAATTTAAAGAAGTTAAAGATATTGATAAAGAGTAGTATGTAGAAAATGCTCATATAGTGATTTAAGTTAAAAGTATTTAATTGAAATGATAGGTTATATTATGTAAGTAAGAAAAATTTTTCTATTTATAATATATTATTAATTGATTAAGAGTGTAAAATAGTATATCTTTATCCATATAATTAATAAGTTAACATTCTCTTTATAAATATACTTACAATTTATGCATTTAGAAAAAAGCTGTTAATGTATTGATTGTAAGTTTTTTAAGAGCTTTAGTTTAAAATAGCTTTGTTTAGTTTTTATAAAGCTTATCAATAATTTTAAATAACTTTACAAAATTTTTAAATAACTTTGCATTGAAGTAAAGGTTAGGAGTAGGGTTGGTTGTATATTTTTATAAAAATAGAATTAATTTTTCTTTTTGTGTGTAGAGGGTATCTTTGTTTATTTAAGAAAAGCAGAAAAACCAGACCTTAAATTTTTTAAATTTAAAGTCTGGCTTTTTTATTTTATATTAAGCTTTATATGATTTATTAAAATATTAGGAAATATATTTTTTATTTTATTGATAAGCTTGTTTTTCTCTTTCTATTATATTGTTTATAATTCCTTTTAAATAGTTAGGAAGTGAGTTAATTTCTTGGGAGTCCTTGTAGTATCTTATGGATACAAATTTAGCTATTATTTCTTTTGCTACAGTATATTTTAAGTTCCAGTTTAATGGAGAAATAGCTTGTATTATATGCATAAGCTCAGTATTGCTAAGAAAAATTTCTTTTCCTGAATTTTTATAAAAATCTATAATGTCTTTTAAAAGGTTATGTTCTTCTTTATTTAAAACTATTATAAAATCAGCATCTTCATTTTCTGTTATTTTTCTTTGTACCTTAACAAAAAGGCTACATTTAAAGAAAATGCAGAATTTTTTAATTTTTTTAGGTGCAGTATCATAAATAGAACTTTCTTGGATTTTTTCAATAAAATTATTTTCTATAAATTTCTTTATGATTTTTCTTCCATAGTATTTATTATCACTTCCAAGGGCTTTACTCCAAATACTATTTTTTAGGTTAAGAAGATTTATTATAAATCCATCTTCTTTATAAAATTTACTTGCACGACTTCCTTTAAGCATTGCTAAAACTAAAGCTATACGTTTTTCAACTAAAGTAAGGCGTGAAAACTCCTTGCTAAAAAACCATTTAGAAATACGTGTGAAACCTTGACTTCCTTTCTTATTCATTTCTTCCATTTTTGCAAGAGTCCACTCATTGTTATTTATGTTTTTATTTAATATTTTAAGAGAAATAAGGTCTTTTATATTAGAAACAATAGTTCTTAAAGATGCTTTAATATATTTTCCTTGAAGTTTTTCTGCAAGGGAAGTAATAGAAAAATCTTCAGTTTTTATAATATAAGATTTTTTATCAAGAGATTCACAAGATATAAAGCATAATCCAAGTAAAGTATCTATAGAGAAGTACTTTTTTGATTCTAAAATCTTATTTATAAATTCATTAGGAACTTTTGTTGCCATAATAATCATCCTTTCTCAATGTAAAAATAGTATCATATAATTTATTTGCTTGTGAGCCTAAGTTTTACACAAAAAAATTAAATTTTTTATATAGAGAAAGAAAAAATTTAATTAAATAAGGTTATAATGTTTTAAAGCATAATATATTCCATCTTCATCAATATCTTTAGTAACAAAGGATACTTTGTCAAATAATGAAGGGGTACTATTTCCCATGGCAATTGAGGTATGGGCATATTCTAGCATAGCTAAGTCATTTGTGCTGTCTCCAATTGCATATGTATTTTCTAGTGGAATATCTAGATAGTTTGATATGTATTTTATTCCTGAAGCTTTTGAATAGCCAAGTGGAATAACTTCATAAAAATCTTCAGCTCTTTTTATAAATTCAAATCTATCTTTGTATTTTTCATAAAAGCTATTAAAGTCACTATTTTCATTTATGAAAACAACAAATTTATCAATTTCAATATTTTCTTCATGCCATGTTGAGCCATAAAAGAATCCTTCGCTTTTGTGTTGGTTCATTATTCTTAAAACATCTTTGTGTTTTATATTTTCAAAATTATCAAAGTATACAGTGTCTCTTCCTTCTAGAATTCCTTCTAACTTGAACTTGTCCACATCATCTGCTATTTCTCTTGAAAGTTTTTTCCCAAGGGATTTATAGAAAAGAACTTTATTGTTAAATTCAATATAAGTACCACAACCACATAAATATCCATTAAAGTCTAAGCTTCTTATTAAAGGGGTAATTTCAGAAAGTGGTCTTCCTGTGTTTATAAAAGAAAGATTTCCTTTTTCTTTAAGCTTTTTAAGTGCAATTTTAGTGCTTTCAGGTATTATATGGGTATGTTCATTAATTAATGTTCCATCAATATCAAAAAAAACTATATTTTTACTCATGTATATACTCCTTATATCTATTTATGTTAAAATTATAGCATAAAGATATGAAAGGAGAAATGAAACTTATGCCATTTATAGGAAATAAAGTAACAGTAAAAATATCAGAGGAAAAGGAAAAAATAATAAAAGAAAAACTAGGAAAAGCAATAGAGCTTTTAGGTAAAAGTGAAGAGTATTTAATGGTAGGCTTTGAGGATAATTATAAATTATATTTTGCAGGGAAAAAGCTTGAAAAGGGTGCTTTTATAGAGGTTAAGCTTTTTGGAAAGGCAAGTAGTGAAGCTTATGAAAAATTAACAGTAGAAATATGTAAAATTTATGAAGAGGAATTAAAAATACCTAAAGACAAGATATATGTAAAATATGAAGAAGTAAGTAATTGGGGCTGGAATGGCTTTAATTTTTAGGGTATAAGAAGAGGTGATAATGTGATTTATCATATGAAGCAAAAGGTATTTTCCTTAGGTGAAAAGTATAGTGTATTTGATGATATTGGAAATTTAGTTTTTTATGCTGAAGGGGAGTTTTTAAGTTTAAAAAATAAAGTTCATGTTTATGATAAAAATAAACATGAAATAGCTTTTATAAAAAAAGAATTACTTTCTTTACTTCCAACTTATTATGCAGATATTTTTAGTTTTGGAATTATAACCATAAAGAAAAAGTTTACTCTCTTTACTATGAAGTTAACAGTTGAAGAAATGGGGCTTGTTCTTGAAGGAGATTTTACATCTCATAATTTTACTCTTAAAAAAGATGAAAGAGAATTTATGACTGTAAAAAAGGGATGGTTTACATGGGGAGATAGTTATGAGATAAATATAAAAGATGAAAAATATACTATTCTTTGCATATGTATTTTGTTGGCTGTAGACCTTATTATTGCAGATACTAGTGCAGCTTCAAATAGTTCAAATTAAAAAATATCCTAATAAATAAGAATAAAATTTACTTATTAGGTTATAATTAATTTATATAGGTAGGAGGTTGATTTTATTATGAAAGTTACTAATGTGGAAAGTTTGTTACATAGGATAAATAACTTAAGAGATGCACAAAGGATATTTTCAGGATATACTCAAGAAAAGGTTGATGAAATATTTAGAGCAGCTACCATGGCAGCTAATGATTCAAGAATAAAATTAGCAAAGATGGCAGTAGAAGAAACTAAAATGGGAATTGTTGAAGATAAGGTTATAAAAAATCATTTTTCAGCAGAATATATATACAATCAATACAAAGATATGAAAACCTGTGGGGTTATAGATAGAGATGAAACCTTTGGAATAAGTAAAGTTGCAGAGCCTATAGGAGTTATTGCAGCAATAGTTCCAACAACTAATCCAACATCAACTGCTATTTTTAAAACATTAATAGCATTAAAAACAAGAAATGCAATTATTATAAGTCCTCATCCAAGGGCAAAGAATTCTACAATAGCAGCTGCTAAAATAGTTTTAGATGCAGCAGTTAAAGCAGGAGCACCAGAAGGAATAATAGGTTGGATTGATGAACCTTCAGTAGAATTATCTAAAAGAGTAATGGAAGAAAGTGACCTTATTTTAGCAACTGGAGGGCCTGGAATGGTTAAAGCAGCTTACTCTTCAGGAAAGCCAGCCATAGGAGTTGGAGCAGGAAACACTCCAGCTATAATAGATGAAACTGCTCATATAAAAATGGCAGTAAACTCTATTCTTCTTTCAAAAACCTTTGATAATGGAGTTGTATGTGCTTCTGAGCAAAGTATAATAGTTATGGATTCTATATATGATAAAGTAAGAAGAGAAATCCTTGAAAGAGGAGGCTACATTTTAAATAAACAAGAAAAAGATAAGCTTAGAAAAACTATCTTAACTGAAAGTGGAGCTTTAAATTCTGAAATTGTAGGGCAATCAGCTTATAATATTGGAAAGCTTGCAGGAATTAATGTGCCAGAAACCTCAAAGGTTTTAATTGGAGAAGTAGAATCTGTAGAACTAGAAGAAGCTTTTGCCCATGAAAAATTATCTCCAATACTTGCTATGTATAAAGTTAGTAGTTTTGATGAAGCTTTAGAAAAAGCTAGCAGACTAATTGAACTTGGAGGATTTGGTCATACATCAATTTTATATACAGACCAAATAAAATCTAAAGATAGAATAGCTAAGTTTGGAGAAACTATGAAAACTGCAAGAACATTAATAAATATGCCAGCTTCTCAAGGGGCTATAGGGGATATCTATAATTTTAAACTTGCACCATCTTTAACTTTAGGTTGTGGTTCTTGGGGTGGAAATTCTATTTCAGAAAATGTAGGTCCAAAACATTTATTAAATATAAAAACAGTAGCAGAAAGGAGGGAAAATATGCTTTGGTTTAGAGTTCCTGAAAAAACTTATTTTAAATATGGATGCCTTCCAGTAGCTTTAAAAGAATTAAAGGATATGAACAAGAAAAAAGCTTTTATAGTTACAGATAAAGTTTTATTTGATTTAGGTTATACTCATAAAATAACTGATATTTTAAAAGAATGTAACATAGATTTTGAAATATTCTTTGATGTTGCACCAGACCCAACTTTAAAAACAGCAAGAAGTGGAAAAAAAGCTATGATGAGTTTTGAACCTGATGTAATAATTGCAATTGGAGGAGGTTCTCCTATGGATGCTGCTAAAATTATGTGGGTTATGTATGAGCATCCAGAAGTTAAATTTGAAGATTTAGCTATGAGATTTATGGATATAAGAAAAAGAGTTTATAAGTTCCCTGAACTTGGGCAAAAAGCTATAATGGTTGCAATTCCAACTTCAGCAGGAACAGGTTCTGAAGTTACTCCATTTTCAGTAATAACTGATGAGGAAACAGGAATAAAATATCCTTTAGCAGATTATGAATTAACTCCAGATATGGCTATTGTAGATGCTGAACTTATGATGAGTATGCCAAAGGGTCTTACAGCAGCTTCTGGAATTGATGCCCTTGTTCATGCAATAGAAGCTTATGTATCAGTTATGGCCTCAGAGTATACAAATGGTTTAGCCCTTGAAGCTATAAGGCTTATATTTAAATATCTTCCACAAGCTTATGAAGAAGGAACAACAAATGTTAAAGCAAGAGAAAAAATGGCACATGCTTCTTCTATGGCAGGAATGGCCTTTGCAAATGCTTTTTTAGGAATATGTCATTCTATGGCTCATAAATTAGGAGCTTTTCATCATCTTCCACATGGAATAGCAAATGCACTTTTAATTGATGAAGTAATAAGATATAATGCAACAGATGCTCCAAGAAAGCAAGCTGCTTTTCCACAATATAAATATCCAAATGCAGCTTGGAGATATGCAAGAATTGCTGATTATTTAAATTTAGGTGGAAATAGTGAAGAGGAAAAGGTTGAGCTTTTAATTAAAGAAATAGATAAGCTTAAGAAAAAGATTGGAATATTAGATTACATTTCTGATTATGGAGTAACTGAAGATAAATTTAATGAAACTTTAGATGAAATGGTAGAGCAAGCTTTTGATGACCAATGTACAGCTGCAAATCCAAGATATCCATTAATGAATGAAATAAAAGAAATGTATTTAAAAGCTTACAAGTAAAAAATTTTATAAAGCTGTTTCAATGAGGAATATTCTTCATGAAACAGCTTTTATTTTAAAGTAAAAAATGAAGATATTAATATATTTCATTAGTATTTCTAAACAATAGAACAGCAGTAGGGAATAACAAAAAGAAAAAAAGAATATAGAAAGTCAGGTTAGTAAGTTTTATAAAAAATATTCAAAGATAGAAATCGTTGACAAATAAATGTAAAAAAAATATAATTTAATAGAGATTTTTATTGGAGGATGAAAACGTGGAAAAGTTTTATGGGGAGTTTGGAGGACAATTTGTTCCACCAGCAGTATTAGAGGCATTAAATCAATTAGAAGAGGCTTTTTTAAAGTATAAAGATGATGAAGAATTTAAAAAAGAATATAATTATTATTTAAAACAATATGTAGGAAGAGAAAATCCATTATATTTTGCAGAAAGATTAACTAATTATACTAAAGGATGCAAAATATATTTAAAGAGAGAAGACTTAAATCATACAGGAGCACATAAAATAAACAATGCTCTAGGACAAATTCTTTTAGCTAAAAGAATGGGAAAGAAAAAAGTTATAGCAGAAACTGGAGCAGGACAACATGGAGTTGCTACTGCTACTGTGGCAGCTTTAATGGGAATGGAATGTACTATATACATGGGTGAAGAGGATATGAGAAGACAATCACTAAATGTATTTAGAATGGAACTTTTAGGAGCAAAAGTTGTTCCTGCAATGAGAGGAACAAGAACTCTTAAAGAAGCAGTAGATTTAGCTTTAGAAGAATGGGTAAAGGATATAGATAATTCTTTTTATGTTTTAGGTTCAGCAGTAGGACCACATCCTTATCCAGCAATAGTTAAAGAATTCCAAAAAATCATAAGCATGGAAGCTAAAAAGCAAGGTTTAGAAGCAGAAGGAAAGCTTCCAAAAGCAGTTATAGCTTGTATTGGTGGAGGTAGTAATGCCATAGGAATGTTTGCAGACTTTATAGATGAGAAGGATGTGGAGCTTATTGGTGTTGAAGCTGCGGGAAAAGGAATAGACACAAATATGCATGCTGCATCAATGGCTAAAGGTGAAGTTGCTATAGTTCATGGAATGAAAACAAAATGTATAGTTGATGAAAATGGAGAAGCTAAGGAAGTTTATTCAATTTCAGCAGGACTTGATTATCCAGGAGTAGGACCAGAGCATGCTTATCTTTGTGAAATTAAGAGAGCAAAATATGTCCCATGTACTGATGAAGAAGCCTTAAATGGATTTAAAGTTTTATCAAGATTAGAAGGAATAATCCCAGCTATTGAGAGCTCTCATGCTATAGCATATGCTTTAAATGCAGCTAAAGAGTATGATAAAGATGATTACATAATTGTATGTCTTTCAGGAAGAGGAGATAAAGACGTTCAAGAGCTTATGGATAAGATAAAGTAAGTTAAAAAATAATTTTAAAAAGAATTATTGACAAAAATAATTTAATAATTTATTATAAAATAAATTAATATTTAAAAGCAATGAGAAAGAGGAGTAAAAGTCCTAAGCATTTAAGAGAGAGGGGAAAGGTGGAAGCCCTTATGCTAAAGGCTTTGAAGGTAGCTTTTGAGCTTCTTTAGTGAAACAATAGTAGCTAAAGACGGTTTTTCATAAATCGTTAATAAAATAAGAGCCTGTAAAAGCTTTTTTTAAAGTAGAGCAGGAATAAAGGTGGTACCGCGAGTTTTCGTCCTTTTATAGACGAAGGCTCTTTTTATTTTATAAAAAAATTGCAAATAACTTGCTAAGTTAATTTTAATAGAAAAAGTAAGTTGAAAAGCAGGAGGAGAAAAATGGAAAATAAAAAAGAATTAGCAACTACATATTCCCCAAAAGAATTTGAAGACAGAATTTATAAAAAGTGGGAAGAAAAAAAATATTTTACACCTAAAATTGATAAAACTAAAAAGCCTTATTCAATAGTTATGCCACCACCAAATATAACTGGAAAGCTTCATTTAGGTCATGCTTTAGATAATACAATGCAAGATATGCTTATAAGGTATAAAAGAATGCAAGGATATTGTACTTTATGGGTGCCAGGACAAGACCATGCTTCAATAGCAACAGAAGTTAAGGTGGCAAATGAATTAGCTAAGGAAGGTTTAGATAAAAAGGAAATGGGAAGAGAAGCCTTTTTAAGTGAGGTTTGGAAATGGTCTGATGAATATAGAGGAAGAATAAGAACTCAGCTTAAAAAGCTTGGTGTTTCTGCAGACTTTACAAGAGAAGCTTTTACAATGGATGAAAATTTAAATAAGGCAGTAAGACATGTATTTGTTAAGCTTTATAATGAAGGACTTATATATCAAGGAAATAGAATAACTAACTGGTGTACAAAGTGTCAAACAGCTTTATCTGATGCAGAAATAGTTTATGAAGAACAAGATGGATTTTTCTGGCATATAAACTATCCATTAGCAGATGGTACAGGTTATTTAGAAATAGCTACCACAAGACCAGAAACATTACTTGGAGATACAGCAGTTGCAGTAAATCCAAATGATGAAAGATTTAAAAATCTTATAGGAAAGAAATTAATCTTACCTTTAGTAAATAAAGAAATTCCAATAGTTGGAGATGACTATGTTGATATGGAATTTGGAACTGGAGCAGTTAAAATAACTCCAGCTCATGACCCTAATGACTTCCAAGTTGGATTAAGACATAACCTTCCTCAAATAAGAGTTATGGATGATAAGGGAGTAATAAATTCAAATGGTGGAAAATATCAAGGTTTAGATAGATATGAAGCTAGAAAGGCTATAGTAAAAGACCTTGAAGAAGCAGGACTTTTAGTTAAAGTTCAACCTCATACTCATAATGTTGGAACTCATGATAGATGTGGAACTACTATTGAACCAATAATATCAAAACAATGGTATGTAAAGATGGAATCTTTAGCAAAACCTGCAATAGAAGTTGTTAAGGAAAAGAAAACTAAATTTGTACCAGAAAGATTTGAAAAAATATATTATAACTGGATGGAAAACATTCAAGATTGGTGTATTTCAAGACAATTATGGTGGGGACACAGAATTCCAGTATGGTATTGCCAAGATTGTGGAGAAGTAATTGTAAGAGAAGATGCTCCAGAGGTTTGTCCAAAATGTGGTTCTAAGCACTTAGAACAAGATAAGGATGTATTAGATACTTGGTTCTCATCTGCATTATGGCCTTTCTCAACATTAGGTTGGCCAGAAAAAACAGAAGACTTAGAATATTTCTATCCAACAAATGTATTAGTAACAGGTTATGATATTATATTCTTCTGGGTTGCAAGAATGATATTCTCAGGACTTCACAATATGAATGAAACTCCATTTGATACTGTTCTTATACATGGAATTATAAGAGATTCTCAAGGAAGAAAAATGAGTAAGTCTTTAGGAAATGGTGTTGACCCTCTTGAAGTAATAGATGAATATGGTGCAGATGCTTTAAGATTTATGCTTATAACAGGAAATGCTCCAGGAAATGATATAAGATATTACCCTGAAAGAGTTGAAGCTTCAAGAAACTTTGCAAATAAAATATGGAATGCATCAAGATTTGTTATGATGAACCTTAATAGAGATTTAATGGATAAGGAAAAGGATAATAAAGATTATTCATTAGCAGATAAGTATATTTTATCTAAGATGAATACTTTAGTTAAAGAAGTTACAGATAATTTAGATAAATATGAACTTGGAATAGCTGTTCAAAAGGTTTATGACTTTATGTGGACTGAATTCTGTGACTGGTATATAGAACTTGTTAAGCCTGTATTATACGGGGAAGATAATAAGGCTAAGGGAAGAGTTTATAATGTTTTATATACTGTATTAACAAATGGATTAAAATTATTACATCCTGTAATGCCATTTATTACAGAGGAAATTTATACAACTTTAACTTTAGAAGAGACAATAGTAAATGCAGCATGGCCAAAATATGATGAAGCTTTATATAATGAAAAAGCTGAAAAAGATATGGACTATGTAATAGAAGCTATAAAGAACTTAAGAAATGTAAGAGCTGAAATGAATGTTCCACCTTCAAGAAAAGCAAAGGTTATATGTATAATTGGAGATGAAGCTAAGGAAGCTTTTGAAAATGGAGTTTTATATATAGAAAAACTTGCTTCAGCATCAGAAGTTGAATTTATTTCTTCAAAGAAGGAAGTTCCAGAAAATGCTGTATCTGTAGTAGTTAAAGGTGGAGAATTATTTATGCCACTTTTAGATTTAGTAGATAGAGAAAAAGAACTTGAAAGATTAAATAAAGAAGTTAAAAAGCTTAATGGTGAAATAGAAAGAATAGACAAAAAATTAAGCAATGAAGGCTTTGTAGCTAAGGCACCTGAAGCTGTTGTTAATGGAGAAAAAGCAAAGAGAGAAAAATATGCTGAAATGCTAAAAGCAGTAGAAGAAAGAATAGCAGCATTAAATTAAAGATAATTTAGCTGTTGCATAGGAAAGTGTTATTGAACTTTTTTGTGCAATAGCTTTTTTTATTTTATAATGTTGTTCCATATGGGTTTTGGTTTTCATAGTATAAAATAATTAGTATTTTAAAAGAAGGTGTTTCATGAAAATTGCTATAAGGGCTGGGCATAATTTTAGTGTACCTGGAGTTTTTGGCTTTATTGATGAAACTTGTGAAAATAGAAGGATAAAGGATGAGGTTATAAAGTATTTAGATGCATTAGATTATGAAGTTTTAGATGTTACTTCTAGTGATTGTTATAATACAGTAGAATCTGATTTAGCTTATGGAGTAAATAGTGCAAATGAGTGGAATGCAGATATTTTTATTTCAATACATTTTAATAATCAGGTTAAATTTTATAATGGAGAAATTGGTTGTGAAGTATGGGTTTATAATGTTTTTAAAGAGGCGGAAAGTGTTGTGAATTCTTTAGGTAATTTAGGTTTTAAAAATAGGGGATTAAAAATAAGGCAGAATACATATGAATTAAAATATACAAAAATGAAGGCTATGATTATTAATATTTGTTTTGTAGAGGCAATTTTAGATGTGGATTTATATAATTTTTTAGGAGCTAGTATAGTAGGAAAGACAATTGCAGAGGGAATTTGTGGAGAGGAAGAATTTGTAAAAAAGGATTTTAAAGAAGAAAAAAATCAGTGGGTAGAAATTATTGAAAATAAGATAAATTTAGAGGTAACAGGAATAGTAAATAATGAAACATTAAGTGCTTGTCCTAAATTAGAGTATAAAGAAGAAGGAGATTTTGTAAAAATACTTCAAGAAATATTAAGTTTTAAAGGTTTTTATATAAAAAACATAGATGGAATTTTAGGAGAGGAAACTAAAAAGGCTGTTATAAAATTTCAAACAATTCATGAGCTTAAGCCAGATGGAGTTGTTGGGTATAATACATGGAAATATTTATTAAAGTAAAAAATAAGACTGCTGTGTAAATGTTTTATATGGCAGTCTTAGTTTGTTTAGGGCTATTTGTATTTATTATATAATATGTGTATAATAAGAAAGAGGATTTTTTAACATTAAGGAGGGAAGAATTTGTTAGAAATAAAAAATATAACAAAAAGATTTAAGAAGGCGGAAGTAGTAAAGGATTTATCTTTTAATGTTGAGGATGGAGAAATAGTAGGTCTTCTTGGGGAAAATGGAGCAGGTAAAACAACTACACTAAGAATGATTTCTACAATGCTTAAGGTAAGTGAAGGAGACATAATAGTAAATGGCTTTAGTGTTAAAAAGGAGCCTGAAAAAGTAAGAAAGGAGATAGGAATTCTTTTTGGTGGAGATGTTGGTCTTTATGATAGATTAACTGGAAGAGAAAATATTAAATATTTTGCAAATCTTTATGGAATGACAGATAGACAAGCTCATAAAAGAATAGATATATTAGCTAAAGATTTTGGAATGGAAGATTATATTGATAAACCAGTAAATAAATTTTCAAGAGGAATGAAACAAAAGATTTCAATAGCCCGTTCAATAGTTCATAATCCATCAATTATGCTTTTTGATGAGCCTTGTACTGGTCTTGATGTAAGAGCTGCAAGAACAGTTCAAAGGTTTATAAGAAAATGTCAAGGACAAGGGAAAACTATTTTATTTTCTAGCCATTCTATGTCTGAAGTTGAAAAGCTTTGTGATAGAGTAGTTATAATAAATAAAGGAAAGCTTCTTGAAAACTGTACAATTGAAGAATTAAAAGAAAAACATAATAGTAATGATTTAGAAGAGGTTTTTGTAAATCTTATAGGAGGGGAAGAGGATTATGAGTAATTTCTTTACAATATTAAAAAAGGAACTAATAGATATAACAAGAGATAGAAAAACATTAGCTTTTACAATACTTCTTCCAATTCTTATTTATCCTGTGTTATTTCAAATAATGTCTGTTACAATGCAATCTAGTCAAGAGGATGCAAAAAAGGAAATTAATGTAGTTATTAATGGAGACAAAGATTCAGAATTAGGAAAGGTTTTAACTTCACAGGAAAATATAAAAGAGCAAAATTATGATGAGCCTAAAAAAGCTTTAAAGGATGGAAAACTTCAGCTTATAATAAATATTCCAGATAATGTAGATGAAGAAATAGAAAAGGGAAATAGCATAAACTTAGAAATTCTTATAGATGACCAATCAGAAAAATCTACTATAGCAGAAAGTATGGTTGAAAGTATAGTTAATAGTTATAGTAATTCTATAGTAGAAAATAGGCTTTCAAAGTTAAATGTAAATTCAGAAATTTTAAATCCTATAAATATAGAAACAAAATCAGGAATAAATGAAAGTGGAACAGATAATTCAGATGCAAATAAGATTTTAGGAATGCTTCCAGCTTTAATTGTTATAATGCTTTTATCTCCAACTATGGGTCTTGCAGCAGATTTAGGTGCAGGAGAAAAGGAAAGAGGAACTTTTGAACCCCTTCTTTCAACTTCAGTTAATAGAAATTCAATACTTTGGGGAAAAATCACAACAATTTCAATTATATCAGTTATTGCTTTATTATTAAGTATGGTATCTTTATTTGTATCCTTTAAAGGTTTTGTAAATTCAGCAACTGAAGGGTTAGGAGAAAGTATAAATCTTAATATAGATATAATAACTATTTTATTTATAATTTTATTTTGCATTTTTATTATAATTTTTATAAGTACCCTACAAGTTGTAATAAGTATTTCTGCAAGGTCAACAAAGGAAGCTAATACTTATCTTTCAGGACTTATAGTGCCTATTATGATTTTAGCTTTTATACCAATGTATATGGATGTTAAAAATATAAGTATGTTATTTTTAAATATACCAATAATAAATTCTATATGTGTTATGAAAGAAGTTATGATAGGAATTTATAATACAACTCATATATTAATAGTACTAGCTTGGCATATATTTTATGTAGTTTTAGCACTAATAATTGCAAAAATATTATTTTCAAGAGAAGAGCTTATATTTAGAAGTTAATATTAAAAAAAAGACAGCATTTATTTTATGTTGTCTTTTAATTTTAAATTTTTCTTGTAAAAATTATTTACTTGAATAAAAAATATAAAGGAAATATAATGTTAGTATTGTTATATAACCATTAAATAGTTAATAAATTTTGGCTTTTAAGGTTATTAAATATAGGAAATAAAGGAAAGATAATTATTATGAATTATAATGAATCAATGAATTACATACATGAAGTTGGAAATTTTGGCTCTAATTATGGTCTTGAAAGAACTTATAGAATTTTAGAGTTACTTGGAAATCCACATAAAAAATTAAAACTTATTCATGTTGCAGGAACTAATGGAAAGGGTTCTACAACAGCTATGATTACAGAACTTCTTAAAGGAAAGGGCTTTAAGGTTGGAATGTATACTTCTCCTTTTTTAGAGGAATTTGAAGAAAGGATTCAAATAAATGGAGAAAATATACCAAAGGAAGCTTTAGCAAAACTTATAACAAAAATAAAGGTTGTAGTAGATAAGGTTATAGAAGAAGGATATAATCATCCTACAGAATTTGAAATAATAACTTGCCTTATGCTTTTATATTTTAAAGAGGAAGGGGTAGATTATGGAGTAGTAGAAGTAGGACTTGGTGGAAGACTTGACTCAACTAATGTAATAACTCCTATAATAAGCATAATAGCTTCAATAAGCTTTGACCATACAAATCTTTTAGGCAATACCTTAGGAGAAATTGCAGGAGAAAAAGCTGGAATAATAAAGAAAAATATTCCTGTTGTTATATATCCTCAAGAAAAGGAAGCTTATGAAGTAATAAAGAAAAAGGCTAAGGAAATGGAAGCTCCTTTATATGAAGTAAATTTAAATGATGGAAAATATTTAGGAGTTTTAAATAAAGATAGAATATATCAAGAAGTAGAAGTAAATTTAAATGAAGAAAAATTTAAAGTTAAACTTCCTTTACTTGGAGAACATCAAATAGGCAATATGCTTGTAGCCTTAAAAGCCTTTCAAGTAATATGTAAAAAAGAAAATTATGAAATAAATTTAGAAGAAATAAAAAATTCTTTATCTAAGGTAAAATGGATAGGTCGTCTTGAAGTAATGAAAAAAGAACCTATGATTGTAATAGATGGAGCACATAATATTCAAGGTATAAAAGCTTTAAGAAAAAATGTTGAAAAATATTTTAAATATAAAAATATATATCTTTTATTAGGAATTTTAGCAGATAAGCAAGTAAAAGAAATGATAGAAGAAATAACACCAATAGCAAAAAAAGTATACGCCCTTACTCCTCACAGTAATAGAGCAGAACTTTGCGAAGATTTAAAAAATGAAATAATAAAAATAAACCCAAACTGCAAAGCCTATGAAGACTATAAAAAAGCCCTAAAAGAAGCTCTAAAAGAAGCTAACAAAGATGACCTAATACTTATAAGCGGCTCTTTATACATGATAGGAGACATGAGAAAAATAATAAGAACTTCTATATAAAGCTTAATAATATAACTACATAACAAAATTTAAATATAATAATATTTTTATTAATATAAATAACAGTTTCATAATTTTTTTAGCTTATAGTTTATATTTTACAATCTTGTTAATTAAAATATTAGTTCTCTTATTTTATGAAGGCGTGACACAAGAGCCTGTCGATAAGTGAGAATCAAAATTTTACATTTTGTTATTCGAACTTACCCAGCGAACAAAGTGAGTCGGGCTTCCTTTTTATAAGAGAACTAATATTTTTGAACTTAGTTATTTTCTTTCCATTGAATTAATGCTTGTGCAAGTTGGTCTGGGCAGGAAGTTCCTTTTCCTCTACAATCTATTCCTTTTAATTTTTCAATTGCATCATCAACCTTCATGCCTTTAACAAGTGAGCCTATACCAAGAAGGTTTCCTGCACAGCCACCAATAAATTCAACATTTTTAATAACATTATCTTTAATGTCAAAAAGAATTTCTCTAGAACAAGTTCCTTTAGTTTTGTATGAATTCATAAAATTTTCCTCCTAACAATACAAATTACATATACATTATATATGTTGATTTTGTAGAAATAAAGTAATTTTTAATAGAAAGTTGTCCCATAAATTCAAAGGGTTACATATATTATAGTACAAATTGATTTTAGGGGGTGGAATTTATGGATTCAATAATGGTATGTAATACAGCATCTGATAGTCTAAGTATAATATCTTTAGAAAATGACTCTGTTTATAATATCCCCTTATCTTTAAATAAAAAAACTAATTTAAATTCTAAAGGACCTCATGGAATAGAAATTTATAAAAATAAGATTTTAACTGCTAATAGTTATGATAGTAGCATTTCAGTTATAGATTTAGCTGAGAAAAAGGAAATAGAAAATTATTTTATAGGAGCTCATCCAAATGACATAAAAACATATAAAAATAAGGGATATATACTTTGTGGAGAAATAAATTCATTAATTGTTTTTGATATGAAAGAAAAAAATACTATTTTTCAAATAAATACAGATGAAAATCCTCATTCAATTGCAATAGATAATAATGGAATTGGATATTTATGTTCTCTTCAGGGAAATTCTTTAGAGATAATAGATTGTAATAAAAATATTATATTAAAAAAATTTTTAGGATTAAATTATCCTATTAAAGTTATAATATCAAAGAATTTAGAAAATATTTTTGTTGTTGAAAGTTACCTTGGAGAAGAAAGGGAAGGGTATGTTAATATTTTATCAAAAAAGGATTTTTCAAGTTTATTAAAAATAAAGGTAGGAAAGTCTCCTGTAGATATTTGGGAAGAAAATAATAGCTTATATGTATCAAATTTTGAGGATGGAACAATAAGTATTATAAATTTAAGTCTTGGAAAAGAGGTAAAAAGAATTTACCTTGGAGGAATGCCAAGGGGAATAATAAAATATAAAAAAAATATATTTGTTGGAGATTATGGAAATGATAGAATATTAAAAATTGATTTAGAAAAGAAAAAAATAAAAAACATAGCAGTAGGTAAGGAACCTAATGCTATGATTCTTCTTCAGAGTCTTCAACAAATAACAAATTAATAATAGAGTTATAAATTTTTGAAGGGTCATTTTTCCATTTTGCACAAAGGGATATAGCTTGCTTTTTATTTGGTACTGCAATTTTTAAATTCATTAAAAGAGAGGATTCTTCAAATGCTTTAAGCTCTACTAAAAAGGTATCTTTATCAGTAGGAATATAGTCCCCTTGAATAGTTAATTCTTTCTTTATTGCTTGTATTTTTTCTTTAATATAGTTATCAATAACATCTATTTTCCCTGGAGAAATTCTGTCTTTAAAAAAGGATAGTACATTTTCTCCTTCTTTTGTTATTTCTAAAAGATTTTTTTCATTTACCTTATCATAATGTATAAAATGGCTATCATCTAGTTCACTTATACATTGTTGAAGGGTAAAGTAGTTAATTAAATTATTTTGAAGTAAAATTTCTGTAAGCTGAGAGTTAGATATTAGTCTATTTAATCTTTGAAGAGTATATAATACTAATAACTTATTTTCAGCAAGTTCTGTACTGCTTTCAAACATAAAAAACCTCCATCTCTTGTGAAAGTATAATATTATTATATCATAAATTTAGAAATAGTGAATATAATTTATAATAGAGTAAGAGTAGGAGTAAGAGATGTGAAAGAGCTTAAGGCTAAAGTAATCATTTCCATTATTTTATTTGCCCTTATAATTTCTGTCTCATTAATATTAAGAAAAGAAGAATATATAGAGACAATGGAAAAAGGTTATGAGGTACCTATTTATTCAGTAAGCATAGAAGAAAAAGTAGCAGCTATAACCTTTGATATAAATTGGGCTAAGGAGGAAAATCTATATACCATATTAGATATATTAGATAAATATAATACAAAAGCCACCTTTTTTATAATGGGGGCTTGGGTAAACCAAAATGATGAGAATGTAGAAAAGTTAAAAGCAATAGTAGAAAGGGGGCATGAAATAGGAAATCACAGTTATCTACATCCTAATTTTACCAAAATAGGAGAGGAGCAAATAAAAGAAGAATTAAGAAAAACAAATGAAATTATAGAAAAATTAACAAAGGTTAAGCCAGTATTATTTAGATTCCCAAGTGGAGATTATAATGAAAGAGTTAATAAAGTGGTATTAAATGAAGGGTTTATATCAATTCAATGGAATTGTGATTCTGTGGATTGGAAAGAAGAGGGAGCAGAAATTGAATATTCACGAATAAAGGAGAATTTAAAACCAGGCTCCATATTGTTATTTCATAATAATGCAAAATATACACCTGAAAATTTAGAAAAGGTGTTAAAAGATTACCAAAACCAAGAATATAAATTTGTAAAAGTTGGAGATTTAATATATAATGAAGGTTATACAATAGAAAAAGATGGAACTCAAAGAAAAAAATAATAAAAAAGCTATTGGAAATCTATTGCAATTGTATTATAATGGAAATACAAACTTGTGGTCTTCTTTTTTGTGAATTAATTTATAACCAAAGGAGAGAGGGGTTACTATGGATAATGCAATAACAAATAACAAGATATTCCTTGAAGGTAAGGTAATATCTGAACTAGAATTTAGTCATGAAATGTATGGAGAAGGGTTTTACAGTTTTAATTTAGAAGTCATGAGATTAAGCGATTCTGTTGATCATTTAAATATAACAGTTTCTGAAAGATTATTAAATGATGTAGAAATTTCTATTGGAAAAGAAGTTATTGTTGAAGGTCAATTAAGATCTTACAATAAATTTATTGATGGATCTAACAAATTAATATTAACTGTTTTTGCAAGAAATATTCAACCTTGTATAGAAAAGAGTAAAAATCCAAATGAAATATACTTAGATGGATATATTTGTAAAGAACCTGTATACAGAACAACACCATTTGGTAGAGAAATTGCAGATTTATTATTAGCTATAAATAGAGCATACAATAAGTCTGATTATATTCCTACTATAGCTTGGGGAAGAAATTCAAGATTTTGTAAAAGTTTAAATGTTGGAGATCATATTAAGGTATGGGGAAGACTTCAAAGCAGAGAATATCAAAAGAAAATTTCAGAAACTGAAGTAGTTAAAAAGGTAGCATATGAGGTTTCTATTTCAAGAATGGAAAAGGCAAATAAAGAAGAAACTGCATCTAAAGGACAAGAAGGAGCAGTATAATAAAATTTTAAGTAAGAGCAAACCACAAGGATAAAAATAATATGAGATATAAAAAAAGCAAAGAGAAAGAATTTTTCTTTGCTTTTTTTATGTATTTAAAATCTTAAATCTTTTAAAATTTCAGTTTTTCTTTTAGTTTGTTCATCTACATTTTTAATAAATTTTGCAGGACTTCCACCATAAACTGTATTAGGGGGAACATTATGAGTAACTACAGAGCCAGCTGCAATAACAGCTCCATTTCCTATATTAACACCCTCTAAAATAACTGAATTTGCCCCAATTAAAACAAAATCACCTACTTCACAGGGAATAAGACTTGGAGGTTCTAAAACTCCAGCAATAACAGCTCCAGCTCCTATATGGCTATATTTTCCTACAATTCCTCTAGCTCCAATAACTGAATTCATATCAATTAAAGCACCTTCTTTAATAACAGCACCTATATTAATAACAGCTCCCATCATTATAACAGCATATTTTTCTATTTTTACATTGCTTCTTATAATAGCACCAGGTTCAATTCTAATATCTTCTTCTAAGAAGTTAAGAAGAGGAATGGTTGAATTTCTTCTATCATTTTCAAATCTATAAAATTTAATTTGTGATTTATACTTTTTTATAAAGGCTTTTATAATGGCATATTCTCCAAATAATATATAAAAGTTTTCATTTCCATACCATTCAATATTATTAAAATCAGCTTTTTTTAAATCTCCATTTATATAAGCCTTAACAGGAGTTGATTTTGGTGAGGCTTTAATAAATTTTGCAATATTTTCTGGGGATTCAAATTTATATTTCATAGATTTTATCTCCTAAAAGTACTTTTACTATATAAATATGCAAAGAATATTAAAAATACCTATAAAACATTTTATGAATTTGATATAGTAAGGGTAAGAATTATTTAAGAAAGGAATGAAATTAAATGTTTGCAATATATACAGGTGATGGAAAAGGCAAAACCACAGCAGCTTTAGGACAAGGATTAAGAGCAGTAGGAAGTGGACTTAAAGTATATATGGTTCAATTTTTAAAAGGTGGAAAAACAGGAGAATTAAATTCAGTAAAAAACCTTGAGAATTTTACAATTTTTAGATTTGAAAAACCAAGAGATTTTGTTTGGAATTTAAAAGAAGATGAAATTGAAGAATTAAAAAAAGATATAAAAAAAGGCTATAATTTTATTTTAAAGGCATTAGAAAATAAAGAATGTGATATGCTTATAATAGATGAGATTATGGCAGTATTATCTTATAAATTTTTAAGCATTGAAGAAGCTTTAGAAATAGTTAATAAAATGGAAAATACAGAAATTATAATGACAGGAAGAAATGCACCAAAAGAACTAATAGAAAAAGCAGACCTAGTTACAGAAATGAAAATGATAAAACACTATTTTGAAAAAGGAATAAAAGCAAGAAAAGGAATAGAGTTTTAATTAGTAAAATTAACATGAAATTGTTTATTAAAATATTCCCTTTTTTATTTTATGAAGGCGTGACTTGGAGCCTGTCGACGGAACCACTGAATAACATAAGAAAGGGAATATTTTTGAAACAAGTTTATTTAATTTTATTCTAGTCCTATAACATCTATCATGTCGTAAAGCCCTGGTTTTGTTATCTTAGCCATGTATTCGGCTGCTTTTAGGGCACCTACTGCAAAGACTTCTCTTGAAATTGCTTTGTGGGTAAATTCTATAACTTCGCCAGTTCCTGCAAAGATAACTTCGTGGTCTCCAATAATTCCACCACCTCTTACAGCATGAATTCCTATTTCTTTTTGTTCTCTCTTTTTGTTTCCTTTTCTTCCATAAACATATTCAGTTTCTGAATCTAAAGAGTTTTTAATAGAATCAGCTAAAAGTAAAGCAGTACCACTTGGTGCATCTACTTTTTGATTATGATGTTTTTCAACTATTTCTATATCATAGTTTCCATAAAGGGTTGGAGCAACCTTTTTTAATAAACAGCTTATTAGGTTAATTCCAAGAGACATGTTTCCAGATCTAAATAGAGGAAGAGTTTTACTCTTTTCATCTATTAATGCTAAGTCTTCATCAGAAAAACCAGTTGAGCATATTATAAGAGGCTTTTTAGTTTTTTCAGTTAGGTCTAAAAGACCTTTTAAAGCATCAGCTCTTGAAAAATCAATTAATACATCATATTCAACATTTACTTCTTCAGGACTTTTAAATATTTTGAAAGAGCTTTCAAAAGGAAATTTATCAATTCCAGCTACTATTTCAATATTTGGGAATTGTTTTGAAGTTTCACAAATCATTCTTCCCATTTTTCCTGAACATCCATTTAAAATAACTTTAATCATAAGTACATCCCTCTCTTTTTAAAGTAAATTATATTTCTTTAAAGTTTCCTTTAAAGTATTTTCATTTTTTTCATCCATATCATATAAAGGAAGTCTAAGAGGACCAACCTTTTTTCCAATAAGATTTAATGCAGTCTTAACAGGAATAGGGTTTGTTTCAATAAATAAATTGTTTGTAAGCTCTAAAGTGTCAAGCTGAATATTACAAGCTTCCTTTACATTTCCATTAAGATAATCTCTTGTCATCTTATGGACCTTATTTGGAATTACATTAGCAAGAACTGATATAACACCTTTTCCTCCAAGAGACATTATAGGAATTATCTGATCATCATTACCAGAGTAAATATCAATATCTTTACACATTGCAGCAATTTTAGCTACTTGGCTTATATTTCCACTAGCTTCTTTTATTGCAACAACATTAGAAAGACTTGATAATTTAACTAAGTTTTCAGGTGTTATATTAACACCTGTTCTACCAGGAACATTATATACTATAATAGGTGTATTTACACAGTTATTAATAGCTTCAAAGTGCTTAAATAATCCCTTAGAATTTGTTTTATTATAATAAGGAGTAATTACTAAAAGACCATCAACTCCAACACTTTCACAATACTTAGACATTTCAATTGCAGCTAAAGTATTATTAGAGCCAGAACCTGCAATTACAGGGATTCTTTTATTTATTGTATCAACAGTAAATTTAATTACATCCTTTTTTTCTTTTTCAGTCATTGTAGTTGCTTCACCTGTGGTTCCGCAAATAATAATAGCATCAGTACCTTCTTTAACATGCCATTCTAAAAGCTCTTTTAATTTTTCAAAGTCAACTCCATTATCCTTAAAAGGAGTTATTAGAGCCACTCCAGAACCTTCAAATATTGCCATTTAAAAAATCCTCCAATCTTTTTTATTTTATTATATAAGAAAACTTTTTTATACTGCTAGTTTAAATCTTATATTATATCTTATACTAATATGATATACAAAAGATAAAAAGCTGGTAGCTTAAAAACTTACATACTTATAATATTATATACAAAAAAAATAGAAAAATATAGTCTTAACATTAGGAAAATCTGTATATTTTCTTAAATCACTATAATTTAGAATATTTTTTTCTTTAGTTAGAAAGTAATAATTAATACTTTTTTATGAATAAAATAATAAAAATAGTAAATAATAAAAATATAATTATTAAACAAAGTAAAAAATTTAAAAGAAACAAATAAAGATAAATGGAGTGATTTTAAGTGAGTAGTACACCATTAAAAAAAGTTATAAAATCTAAAATAAAGCAAAATAAAGAACTTACAGAAAATGAAATATTAAGAGAGAAAATAAAATATGAAATAGCAGAAGAGCTAGGACTAAAAGATAAAGTTGAAGCTTTAGGTTGGGGAGGATTAAGTGCAGAAGAAACAGGAAGAATAGGTGGAATTATGACCAAAAGAAAAAAAGAACTTCATATTCCAAGTAATGATGAAATTTTAGGAAGAAAATAAATTGACTAATATCTAGATTAGCTTTAATATAAGTTTAGTAAATATTAAAAATCTGGAGGAAAAAATGGCTTACGAAGAATTTGCAAAAGTTTATGATGAGTTAATTTATGAAGATATAAACTATGACAAAATATCTAAAAGATTAATAAGTATTATAAAAAAATATAATAATAAATCTATAGATTATCTTGATTTAGCTTGTGGAACTGGTAATGTAGCTGTAAAGATGGCAAAGCATTTTAAAACAAATTATGCTGTAGATTTATCAGAAGATATGCTTAGGGAAGCTTTTGAAAAGTTTAAAAAAGAAAGAATAAGATGTAAAATAATATGTCAAGATATGACTGAATTATCTTTAAATCATAAATTTGATGTAATAACCTCAGTATTAGATTCTACTAATTATTTATTAGAAAATGAAGATTTAGAAAAATGTTTTCAAAAGGTATATAATCATTTAAATGATAATGGATTATTTCTTTTTGATATAAATTCTTATTATAAGCTTACAAATATTTTAGGAAATAATATTTTCACTTATAATGAAGAAGAGATATTTTATACTTGGGAAAACACCTTAGAAGATAATATAGTAAATATGTTTCTTACATTTTTCATAAAAACAGGAGAACTTTATGAAAGATTTGAAGAAGAACAATTTGAAAGAGCTTATACAGAAGAAGAAATAGAAAATACTCTTAAAAAGTGTGGTTTTAAAATTTTAGAAAAGTATGATGGCTACAATGAAGCTTTAGTACAGCCTAAAAGTGAAAGAATTTTATATGTTGCAGGAAAAAATATGGAGGAGAAAAATGGATAAAATTATAAGATGTACAGCAAAAGATGGAATGATAAGAATAATAGGTGGGATAACAACAGAAGTTGTTAATTATGGAACAAGTGTACATAATTGTACTCCAGTTGCTTCAGCAGCTCTTGGTAGAATGCTTACAATGGGAGCTCTTATGGGAGCAACTTTAAAAAGTGAAAAAGAAGTAGTTACATTAAAAATAAATGGAGGAGGACCTGCTAAGGGAATAACTGTTACAGCTCACCCAGATTGTACTGTAAAAGGCTTTATAGGAAATCCAAATGTAAATCTTCCTTTAAATTCTAAAGGTAAATTAGATGTTGGAGGAGCAGTTGGTACAGATGGAATATTATATGTAATTAAAGACTTAGGAATGAAAGACCCTTATGTTGGACAAGTACCAATACATTCAGGAGAAATAGCAGAAGATTTTACTTATTACTTTACAGTTTCAGAGCAAACTCCATCAGCAGTTTCTTTAGGTGTTTTAGTTGATAAAGATTTATCAATAAAAGCAGCAGGAGGATTTATAATTCAAATGATGCCTGATGCAGACCCACTTCTTGCGGATTTATTAATGTATAGATTACAAGAAATTCCACCAATAACAACAATGATAGATAGTGGTAAAACTATAGAAGAAATATTAGAATATATATTTGAAGGAATGGATTTAAAAATATTAGATTCAATAGAGCCAGAATATGTTTGTGATTGTTCAAAAGAAAGAGTAGAAAAGGCTCTTATAAGTATAGGAGAAAAGGATCTTACTGAAATTTATGAAGATAATAAAGATGAAGAGGTAGTATGTCATTTTTGTAATAGAAAATATATATTTACTCATGAAGAATTAGGTGAACTTTTAAATAAAGCAAAGGAAATGAAAAAGAAAAACTAAAAATTTTATAGGCTCTTTATTAAGTTAAATAAATTTTATCTTATAAAGAGCCTAATTTAATAAATAAAATAATAAATATAAGGTAAGATTCTTTTAATCAGTAAAAGGTTTACAATACAAAATTTTCAATACATATAATTTATAAAATATTAAATTATCTAAATATGAAAATAATTTAATGAAAAATTATAAGAAAAATGTTATAATTTATTATATCCATAGGGTATAATGTAATAAAGAAAGCAACTTAGGAGGTGAATATAATGAAGATGTTAGATGATATAACTTCATTTATTTTCATAGAGGACAAGCCACAAAAAGCAGACATTATTTTTATACCAGGAGGTTCATGGCCAGAACCAGCAGAAAAAGCTGCTGAATTATGGAAGGAAGGATATGCACCATATGTTTTCCCAGCAGGAAAGTATAGTATAAATAGAGGATTTTTCCCAGGACCACAAATAAGAAGTGATATATATAATAAAATATATAAAACTGAATGGGAATTTATGAATGATGTTCTTATAACTAATGGAGTAGATAAAGATTCTATTTTAAGAGAAGAAGAATCAGAATTTACTGTAGAGGTTGCATTTAATTCACGTAAGGTTACAGATAAAAAAGGTCTTAATATAAAGAAAGCTATAATATGCTGTAAATCTTTTCATGCAAGACGTGCGTTAATGCTTTACACTTGGGCATTTCCAGATACAGAATTTTATATATGTCCAGTAGATATAAAAGGAATAAGTAAAGATAATTGGTTTGAAAGTTCTGAAGGAACTGAACGAGTTATGAGAGAAGTTAAAAACTGTGGAATACAACTAAAAGATGCCATAGCAGACTGGAGAAAAAAATAAAAAAGATAAAAAGCTGTTGCAAAAAAATGCAACAGCTTTTTTAAATTACTTCACCATTAAATTTTTTATATTTTATAAGTTCTTTATAAATTTTGTCTCCATCTTTTCTAAAAGAATTTGTTATGCTATTATAAAATGATTTATAGGTTTTACATTGTTTCATAGATTTATGTATAAATTGAAGCTGCTTTTTATCTATGTCAATTACCATATTTTTAATAGCTTCATCTACAATATTTTTATCATAATCTTCTTGTGATAATTCTTTTTCTGTATTATTTATAAAAATAAGATTATTATTTTCACTATTTTCTTCCTTTTCTGAAGCTACTTCTTCAAAAGCTTTTTTTTCTTCACTTTCTTTATTTATTTTAACTGTTTTATTATTTTTTTTCCCTTTAGATGTATTTTTATTTATATTTTGTATAATTTCAAGATTAATATTTCCTTCATAGCAGCTATTTATATAATCAATAGCATAATTAAAGCCTGTATCATTTGAAATAACATGAATTTCAGAAAAGTTTCCTCTAATTGTTTTTTCAGTTATAAAGGCAACTAATTGAAAGTCTAATGCGTTCTTACCACCTACATTAACATTTTGAGTTAAGATTTTTGCACCACATTTTAATATTTCATCAAAGGTTTGTATTGTTATGCTTTTTGAATTATTACTAAAAAATAAAACAATATTATCATTTTCATTAACTTTAAAATTATTTATAAAAGAGTAGTTATTTGTATTTTCAGTATCAACAACAAATAGTCTATTATTTTCAATAATTTTATTTTCAAAATTATCTTCTTGTATTAAATTTTTAGGCTTTTCTGTTTTATCTTCATTAATTATATTAAAAATATCATTAATAAATTCATCTTCACTAATTCTTTTCATATCTTTACTTTTTATGAACTCCTGCTGATAATTCGTAAGGGGTTGTTTGGTATACAAAATAATTTAACCAATTGCTATAAATTAAGTTACTATGTGCACGCCATTTTAAAACTGGCTTTTTAGTTGGGTCATCATCTGGAAAATAGTTTACAGGAACTTTTATATCTAAACCTTTATTTACATCTCTAAAGTATTCCTTTGCTAAAGTATCAGCATCATATTCAGAATGTCCCATAACAAAAAATTGAGTTCCCTCTTTATCTCCAACTACATAAGCACCTGCTTCATCAGATACAGCCATTAATTTTAAATTTGGATTTTTTTCTATATCTTCTATTCTAACAGTTGTATGTCTTGAATGTGGAGCATAAAATTCTTCATCAAATCCTCTAAAAAGTCTTGATTTTGGAGTGATTAATCTATGTTTATATATACCAAACATTTTTTCCTTTAATTTATATTTTTTAATTCCATAATGGTAATAAAGACCAGCTTGTGCTCCCCAACAAATGTGAAAAGTTGATTGAACATTATCTTTACTCCATTCCATTATTTTGCATAATTCTTCCCAATAATCAACTTCTTCAAATTCCATATCCTCAACAGGAGCTCCTGTTATTATCATTCCATCATATTTATTGTCTTTTATATCATCAAAAGTTTGATAAAAGGCAAGCATATGCTCCTCTGAAACATTTTTTGATTTATGAGTAGTTGTTTGAAGTAAGTCTATTTCAATTTGTAAAGGAGTATTAGCTAAACATCTTAAAATTTGAGTTTCAGTTGCAACTTTAGTTGGCATTAAGTTAAGAATGACTATTTTTAATGGTCTTATATCTTGAGTTAATGCTCTATTTTCATTCATTACAAATATATGTTCATTTTCTAATACTTCTTGTGCTGGTAAGTTATTTGGTATTTTTATTGGCATTTTATAACATCTCCCGTTTAAGTCATCTATACTACTGTGTATTATTTTATCATAAAAACTAATATTTAAGAAACATTTAGTAAAAAAATAAAAGTATTGTAACACCTTTTTATTTTATTTCATAACATATCATATGAAAAAAGAAAAAAGGATGAGAAGCTAGTGGAAAAACATTATAAAACAGAGACTATGAAAAAATGTAAGTTAGAATATGCTACAGCTTATATTGTTCCTCAAGAATATGAAAATTTATTTTCAATGAAAGATATTTTAAAAACAGGAACTATATTTATGGATTTATATAGACCTTATGTAAAAAAAGATGATAAAAGCAAGTGTTGTAAAGGTGAAAGAGATGAATAGAAAAGAATTATTAAATAAGATACAAAAGTATTTGTTTTATGCTGTAGAGCTTAATTTATATTTAGATAACCATCCAGAATGTAAAGAAGCTAGAGAAGATTATTATACAATTTCCTCTAATTTAAATTGTTTAATAAAAGATTATGAAAAAGCCTATGGTCCACTTTTAAGTTTTGGATTTTCTTATTCTGAAAACCAAAAGAAATGGACAGAAACCCCTTGGCCATGGGAAAATTGCTAAATTAGGAGGAAAAAATAAATGTGGTGTTATGTAAAAACTTTAGAATATCCAATAAATTTAAAATGTAAAGACTTAAAAATGGCAAAATATCTTATTTCTCAATATGGAGGACCAGATGGAGAATTAAGTGCTGCCCTTAGATATTTAAATCAAAGATATACTATGCCTACTTGTAAGTCAAAAGGACTATTAACTGATATAGGAACAGAAGAAATGGCACATGTAGAAATAATAGCCACAATGGCACATCAGCTTATGGAAAACGCTTCAATAAAAGAACTTGAAGAAGCAGGTCTTGGTGGACACTATGTAGACCATAAAAAAGCAACATTTTATACAGATGCTACAGGTAATCCTTGGACAGCAACCTATATTCAAGCAAAAGGGGATGTAATAGCTGATTTACATGAAGATATGGCTGCTGAGCAAAAGGCTAGAGCAACCTATGAAAGTTTAATTAACCTTACTGATGAATATGAAATTAAAGAAGCTTTAAAGTTTTTAAGGGAAAGAGAAATTGTTCATTATCAAAGATTTGGAGAAGCTTTAATGGATGTTCAAGATGCTATAAAATGTAAATAGTTAATATTTTTTATTTTAAATTTTAGGTTCATTATTTTATGAAGCAATGCTTATAGCAAAATGGCTAAATAATATAAAGAACCTAAAATTTTTTTTATTAAATTTTATTTAAATTCAATAGGCTCAATTGTAATTTCATCTAATCTTTTTTTAAGGTCATTAAATTTTTTATTTAATAAGGCTAATTCAGAAAGGATTTTATCATAATCATGTTTTTTTGATAAATTAGATTCATTAAAAAAATTAATATCTTTTATAGAATTATCTTTTTCTATAGTTTTTTCTTTATAAAAATCTTTTAAATTTAAAATTATATAAGGTGGATTTTGAGAATTTACAGAATGAATTTTTAAAACAGAAGTAGCTTTATTTTTAGGGCTATCTATAACTATACTAAAATAATTTTTATTATTAGAATTTTTATATAAAGAAGTAATATCTATACTTACATAGTGTTTTGCAAAATTAAAAGGAAGGCAAGAGTCTATATGGTTTTCTGATTTTATTGGAGGATTTTCAAAGGTAAATTCTTTAAAACTTAAATCACTTAAATTTTCATGTATAACTATATTTTTAAAGGGAAAATCTGAATAAATTATATCATCTAAATAAATATATAAATAAGCTGAAGTAATTTTTGAAATATTTATATTTTCATACTTAAAATTTATAATTGAATAAAATTTATTAATAGATGAATTATTATTTAAAGTACCAATTAAAAGGTTATCTTTTTTTAAATTATTTGAAGATGGTTTAAAAAGTTCTAAGTAAGAAGATGATATAGAATTAAGTTTTATATTATTCAATTAAAAACCCCCTTTTGAAATTCCTAAAGGATAGTAGCTTTTATTATAAGAAAACATATTATATAAATAAATATTATCATTTAAAAAATTGCTTTTATAATTATATCCTACAATAACTTCATCTTTAGGATTATTAAAAAATTTTGGAGAAGACCAAGTCTTTCCATTATTTTTTGAATAGCTTGTAAAAAGTTCATTAAATTCAAGCCATTGAATATATAAATTATCATCTATCATAAATATAGTAGGAAATTCACAAGCAACAGTTTTAGAAATATTTAAATTTTCCTTTATAGATATTTTTTCATTATTTTTACAAAGATAAACATAAGAACAATAATATTTATCATTATTATTTTCAGAAAAGGTTATATGATAATGATTTTTTAAAGGCTCAATAATAGATAAATAAACCTTATTTTTATGAGAATTTGTTATTTGAATTTTTTCTTTAAAACTTAAAGTTTCATTATTAAAGGTTACATAAAAAAGCTCTTCACAGCCATTAATTCTATTAAAGAAAAATAAAAAAGGAATATTATTATGCCACATAACAACAAAATTAGATAAAATAAAATAACTAATTTCTGAAATAATATTTTTATTCCACTTAAAGCCATCAAAAAAATAATTAATTAATTTACATTTAGTAGGATTTTTATTATCTATTAAGTAATAAAATATATGAATTTTTTCATCTATTTTTTTTATATAGGGAAAAGCTATACTATATTTTTTATTTATATCCATTATTTTAGATTTATAAATATAATTTTTAGTAATATAAACATATACTAAAGAGTTTTCTTTAGTATAAATTACTCCATAAATATTATCTAAAAAATCAACATTAAAAAAAGATTTAGAAAAGGAATTACTACTATTAAAAACCTTTCCTTTAGATATTAAATTATTATTTAAATCATAATTATGTAGTTTAATTCCATTACTAGAATAGGATAATTCAGACTTTAAATTATTAGATTTAACAATTAAAGTATTAAAATTTCTTTTAAAAGACATAATTTAATTCTGCTCCTTAAAAGCTATATTTATCTATTTATATGTAAAGAATTTTTTCTTTAGAAGTAAACTTATATAAGGAAATATCATAAAAATAAATAAGAATTATTTTATTTAGGAGAAAAAATGTGAATAAAGATATAAGTAATATGAAAATTGAAGGAATTTTAGCAAATAAAATATATGATAAGGCTTATAAAAATATAGTTAAAGAATCATTAAAAAGCGAAGAATTTATTATAACTGGAAATGAAAAATACATAAAAGGAGATAAAGTATCTATTGATAAGATTGTAGTAGATTATAATTTTATTGGAGTAATAGATGATGGGGATTCTTTAAGCCTTCCTAATTCAAATAATAATAAAAATTCTGGAGTAATAAATATAAAGGTAAATAATAAAAATATAAAACTTTTTAATACAGATAAGAAGGCGTATAAATCAAATTACATTCAAACTTCTTATGTTTTAGATAATAAAAAGGTAAATAAAACTCCTAATTTAGTTTATCTTTATAAAGAATTTCAAGGCAATATAGATTTAAAAAATATTTCTTTAAAAAATAATTTCTTATTTAAGTATGGATTAAGATTTTTTGTAGATAATTTAAAAATAAGGATAAAGGGAAAGATAGGAGAAAAGGAATTTGAAGGAGTTAAAGATTATAGAAAATATAATAAAGATTTAAATAAGAATTATGTAGATATTAATCCTGTAGAAATTACTAGAGAGGATACTTTAGATTTATCTAATTATGAAAATTATATAAATTCTTATAATTATAAGGTTTTAAAAAATATTAATCCAGAGGTAGGGTTAAATTTTACTCCTGTTAATATATTTGAAAAGTTAAATATAGAAGAAAAAAATAAGATGAAAATTAAATTAAAACTTGAAGGATGTCTTTTTGCAAAAGAGGTAATTTCAGTAGAAAAATATAAAGGAAATAATAAAATAAGGTCTTTAATTAATTATGTTTTTCAAATAGAAAGTTATATTTATTTTATGAATAAAGAGAAAATAGCTGTTTTTGTAAAAGAAGAGGAACACTTGTAGTTTAAAAACATAAAATAAATTGTATAAATATAAAGAATCTTAATAGATAATAACAGGAGGAACTTTAATAATGGAAAGAAGAGAATACTTTGAAGAAAGCTTTGAGCCTTGTGAAATAGATAATTTTAAATCAAATTGTGAAAATGAAGAGTCAGAGGAATTAGAAGTAAGATGTACTAATATATCTAATGCAAGATGTGTTGGAATATTAGCAGAAAAAATATTTGACTGTGTATATTTAGAAAGTTTACAATTTGCAGATAAAGATGAAGTATTTACTATAGATAATTTTGAAGATAGCTGTTCTAGATATAGAGTAGGGGATGCTGTATGTATAGATGATATATCATTATGCTATGATAATATTGGAATTAAAGATGCTGACAGCTTAGATAATGATTTTTCAGGAAGAGAATTAGGAGAAGGAAATATCTTAGTAAAATATGATATGGAAAATAAAATTTTCTCAGCTGTAGATGGAAATGGTGTAGAAGTTTATAATAATCCAGATAATTTTGATGGAAGTGAAAGAGAGCCATCAACTGTAATGCTATATGATGAATTTGAAGGTGCAGTAGGAAAAACTAAATGTAATTCTGAAAGCAGAACAGATAGAAATTCAAGGGCAAGAGTATTTAAGCAAGGAATAAGATTCTTTGTAGATAACTTAAAAGTAAGAATAAGAGGAAGAATAGGTGGAAGACCTTTTACTGCTACTAAAGACTATAATTGTTATGGGGATATAGATAGATGTGGTAAAAACAATAGAAAAATTTCAGTAAACCCTGTAGAAATTACAAAGAGAGATACTTTAGGAAATGGAGAAGGCTGTGGAGATGATGTAGGTTTAAACTTTACTCCAGTAAATTTATATGGAAGAGTTGGAGTTCCTAATGATGGAAGAAGAGTTAAAGGAAATATAAAATTAGACCATTGTCTTTCAGTAGAATGTGTAGAAACAACTGAAAGATATGGAGATTATGAAGAAGGTTATATTCGTGCAACAGTTGGATACTCATTTTTAGTAACACACAATATTATTCATACAACTTCTGAAGAAATAGCTGTATTTACAAACCCTAATGGAGTAGAATGTCGTAATACAGCTAGAGAATCAGATTGCAGAAGAAATTATGATAATAGTGATAGTAGCGATACAAGTGATACAAGTGATACAAGTAATAATTGCAATTGCAGAAGAAATAGAAGAAATAACAGAAGATGTGATAGAAGAATTAATAATAGAGAAAGAAATAGTAACAATAATAATAATAGATGCAGTGATGATTCAAGTAGCAGTGACAATGGATGTAGAAATGATATTAGAAATATAGATTTCTATGAAGATAGAAGTGACAGATGTAAAGAAGATAGAAGCGATAGAGAAGTTAACAACAGAAGAAACAATAGAAGATGTAACTGTGAAAGAGAATAATGATATAAAAGAAAGGAGCTTATAAATATAGGTTCCTTTCTTTCATATAAAAATATAAATATCACTCTTTGTAATATTAAACATATTATAAAAGTAAAGAATATTCTTAAATAAAAGAAGGAAATTTTAAAAATTATAGATATTATGGAGGAAAGTTATGGATACAAATTGTGTAAATCGAGGAACTAGAAGAAGTTTTAGAGATGAAGTATGTAATTGTTCAGATGAAAGAAGAAATAGATATGAAACATCTGATTATGAAAGTAGATGTTTTGAAAGTACAAGTAGTAGTTCCACAGATACAGATTATAGCTCAAATGCAGGAAAAGCAATTTTAAATTGTGGCTGTGGTTCAGTAGGACCATTACCAATATTAGATTTAGCTGGTGCAAGTATAATAAATCCTTATTCAGTTGCTAGTGTAACAATTGATACTAGAGAATTAAAAAATCCAACAGTTTTAATAAACTTTACAGCATTAATAAATGTGCCTATAGGAGTTTTACCAAATATAACTTTTAGATTAGTTAAATGTATGAATGGATGTTCACAAACAATAGGTGGAAGTTACACTTATAGTGATGCCTTTGATGCATTACACAGTGAATCATTTGCATTCCAATTCTGTGATTGTGAAAGCTGTTGTGGATGCGCAACTTATTCAGTAGAAATTTCTAATGCAACCTTAGCACAAGCAGGAACAATGATAAGTGGTAATATTTCAGCTTTAGCAGTAGAAAAAAATTGTTAAACCTTCATAAAGAATGGGTTTAAGGGGGAAAATAATATGTTATCAGAAAGTAGAAGCTGTAGAACAGAAAAAGCTGGAAAAATTATAGTAAGTTGTGGCTGTGGTTCAGCAGGGCCACTTCCAATATTAGATTTAGCTGGTGCAAGTATAAGAAATCCTTATTCAGTTGCTAGTGTAACAATAGATACAAAAAAATTAAAAAATCCAACAGTTTTAATTCATTTTACTGGTTTAATTAATGCACCTATAGGAGTAGTCCCAAATATAACCTTTAGAATAAAAAAATGTTGTAATGGATGTTCTCAATTTGTGGGAGGCTCTTATACTTCAAGTGCAGCAGTAAATACTTTGTCAGGAAAGAGTTTTGAGTTTCAATTTTGTGATTGTGGCCATTGTGATGGATGCTGCACTTATACAGTAGAAATATCTAATGCAACTTTAGCACAAGCAGGAACAACTGTAAGTGGTGAAATTTCTGCAATTGCAGTAGAAAAAAATTGCAAATAAAATAATATAAGAGAGGGCAAATTTTTAGCTCTCTTTTTGTTTAATAAATATTTATATAATTATTGCCAACCTTTAAATTTTAAATTATCATAATATTTGTGGAGGAATTAGAATTATGGATTGTATAATTGAAAATGAATTTTTAAAAATTAAAGGAAATACCCATGGTGGAGAATTAGTATCTATTAAAGGAAAGAAAAGTAATAGTGAGTATTTGTGGCAGGGAATACCTTTTTGGTGGAAGCTTTATTCACCAGTATTGTTTCCTATAATAGGAAAGGTAAAGAATCTTGAGTATAGGTATGAAGGAAAGACTTATTTTATGCCTCAACATGGTTTTGCAAGTAGGGCTAAATATAAACTAATAGAAAATAAGGATAATATATTAGCTTTTGAATTGAAAAATAATGAGGAAACAGAAAAAATATATCCTTTTAAATTTTCCCTTATAAATGAATATAAAATTGAAAAAAATTCTATAATAATAACTCATAAGGTTAAAAATTTAGATAATAAAAATATATACTTCTCTTTAGGAGTTCATCCTGCTATTAAGTGTCCTATGTATAAAAAAGGGGATGAACTTAATGATTATTATTTAAAATTTAATAAAATAGAAAATTCTTCAATTTTAGAAATTAATAAAGAGGATTTTTTAACAGGAAAGGAAAAACAATATTTTAATAACTGTGATGAATTAAATTTAAGTGAAGAAGTTTTTAAAGATGGAACTCTTATATTTAAAAATTTAGAGTCAGATAAAATAACATTAAAGTCAAGAAAACATAATAGAAGTGTTTCTTTAGAATTTAAAGACTTTCCTTATTTAGCAATATGGGCACCTGACAGAAGAACTAATTTTGTATGTATTGAGCCTTGGTTTGGACATGCTGATTATGAAGATTTTACTGGAGAAATAAAGGATAAAGAAGGCATTATTAAATTAGAAAAAAATAAAGAATTTAAATGTACTTATAAGATAATTATAGAAGAGTAAATTATAGAAAAATTAGAATATATTACATTGTATAAAATTTTTTCATTTGAGCAAACTAATATCGTAACCAAGAGTTACAAGGAGGTGCTGTAAAAATGGAAAAGAACAATAGTATAGGATGCACAGTACAACAATGTAAGCATCATGACAAATCATCAGATTATTGTACATTAAACAAAATAATGGTAGGAACTCATGAAGTGAATCCAACAATGCCAGAATGTACTGACTGTAATTCTTTTGAATTAGAACAATAATTTAAAAGAAAAATAAGACTGCTTAAAACTAGGAATAAATTTCTAATTTTAAGCAGTTTTTTTATTTTGAAAATTACATATTTTGAAAAATAGATAAATTTTTAAGTTAATAATATATTCACTATGCAGTTTTTTTAGATTTTATTATAAAATTAAAAAATATATTGACATATTAACCCTAAATATGATAAACTTTCATCAATGAAAGAAATACTAAAGTCTATGATAAGAAGTAGTAAATAATAGAATTTAGTTCCAGAGAATCTGGGGTAGTGCGAACCAGGTATTGTAGCTATTATTGAATGGATCTTAGAGATGGCACTAGGAAATTAAAGTATTAGTGTTCGGGAGTCTGCCGTTAAAAAGATAGGGTATTTTTATTGTACCTAGTAGAGATATGTAATTTAGGTGGCATAGCGAAATTTTCACATTTTGTCCTATAGGATAAGGTGTTTTTTTTGTTTTATAGAAAGTTTTAATTTATGTTTTTTTGTTACATATAAAAATGGGTGGCACCACAAGTCACTTTGTCCCATTATAAGGACAAAGTGACTTTTTTTTAATTCCATAGGAAATTATATACTTTGAAGACTATGGATAACTTGCCAAGTTAATAATAAGCTATAATATTATATAAGTTTTATATAGGAGGAAAAATAGATGATAAATATTTCAGAAGTGGAATTTAATAATAAAAAGAAAAATAATAAAGGATTTTCTTTAATAAGTGAATTTAGAGGAGATGAATTAACACCAATAACAATATTTGAAGGTTTTCAAGGAAAAAACAGATTTATATTAGAAGGTGGAAGTAAGGAAAATCGTTTTGGAAGATATTCATTTTTAGGAGAAAATTCTTATAAAGAAATTGTTGGAGATGAACTTCTCAATATAAAAGAAGTAAAAAAGGAAGTAAGTATAGAATTTGAATATGAAAGTAATCCATTCCCTTTTAAAGGTGGAGCTATTGGTTATATGGGTTATGATACAGCAGCTTTTTATGAAAAAAGATTAAACTTTGTAAATAAAGATGATATAAAAGCTCCTATTATAAGATTTAATTTTTATAAAAGATATATATGTTATGACCATTTTACTCATAAGGTTTATGTAGTAGATAATATTTTTAAAGATGATGAAAGAGAATATAAAGAAATAATAGAAGACCAAAAAAATTATTTTATATCTCTTCTTCAAAAACCATATGTATTTATGAATGTAAATAAAGGTGAACCAGTAAACTTTACCTTTGCAACAAGTAGAGAAAAATTTATAGAAAATGTAAAGCAAGCTAAGGAGTATATAAAAGCAGGGGATATATTCCAAGTAGTTTTATCTCAAAGAATGTATTGTGAAACAGAAAAAACACCTTTTGAAATTTATAGAAATTTAAGAGCTGAAAATCCTTCTCCATATATGTATTTTATTGATTATGAAGATTATCAAGTAGTTGGTTCTTCACCAGAGAGTCTTGTATCTTTAAAGGGAAAAGAAGTTATAACAAATCCAATAGCAGGAACAAGAAAAAGAGGAGCTACAGAGGAAGAGGATAGAAACCTTGAAACTGAACTTATGGCAGATATAAAAGAAAGAGCAGAACATGTAATGCTTGTGGATTTAGGACGTAATGACATAGGTAAGGTAAGTAAAATAGGAACAGTTGAAGTTAAAGATTTTATGAAGGTTGAAAGATTTTCACATGTTATGCATATTACAAGCCAAGTTGTTGGAGAAATTGAAAAAGGAAAAGATGCCTTTGATGCATTAACTGCATGTCTTCCAGCAGGTACTGTTTCAGGAGCTCCAAAGATAAGAGCAATGGAAATTATTGAAGAGCTTGAAGAGGTTAAGAGAGGAATTTATTCAGGAACAGTTGGATACTTCTCTTATGGAGGAGATATGGATATGTGTATTGCAATTAGAACCTTTGTTATAAAAGGAAAAACAGCTTATCTTCAAGCAGGAGCAGGAATAGTATATGATTCAGTTCCAGAGAAGGAATTTGAGGAAATTCAAAATAAATTACTAGCATTAAAGGAGGCATTAAGATAATGATAGCTTTAATAGATAACTATGATTCATTTACTTATAATCTTTATCAATACATAGGAGAATTTGATGAGGTAAAAATATTTAGAAATGATGAAATAACAGTTGAAGAATTAAAAAAGTTAAAGCCTAATGGAATAGTTATTTCACCAGGACCTGGAAGACCAGAAGATGCAGGAGAATCAATAAATATAATAAAAAGTTTTGGAGATGATATACCAGTTCTTGGAATATGTTTAGGACACCAAGCAATAGCAATAGCTTTTGGAGGAAATGTAGTAAGAGCAAAGGAAATATTCCATGGTAAAAGTTCAGTAATTCAAGTAAAGGGAAATGATATTTTTGAAGGAGTTTCAAGAAAAATTGATGTTATGAGATATCATTCATTAGTGGTTGAAAGAAGCTCCCTTCCAAAGGAACTTGAGATAATTGGAGAAACAGTAGAAGACCATGTAATAATGGCATTAAAACATAAGACTAAAAAAATATATGGATTACAATTCCATCCTGAATCTGTATTTACACCAAAGGGAAAAAGAATGATTAAGAATTTTGTGGAGGGTATATGTTATGGAAATTAAAGAAGCAATAAAAAAAGTAATAGCAAGAGAAGATTTAACAGCACAAGAGATGGCTGATGTTATGAATGAAATAATGAGAGGAACAACAACTTCTGCTCAAAAAGGTGGATTTTTAGTTGGCTTAAAAGCTAAAGGAGAAACTCCAGAAGAACTTTTAGGAGCTGCAAAGGCTTTAAGAAGTCATACTTTAAAAATAGATATTAAAGATAAAGAACATTTAATAGATTGCTGTGGAACAGGAGGAGATGGAGCAAAAACTTTTAATATTTCAACAGCAGGAGCAATAGTTTTAGCCTCAGGTGGAGTAAAGGTTGCAAAACATGGAAATAGAGCAGTTTCAAGTAAAAGTGGAAGCCTTGATGTACTTGAAGCTTTAGGTATAAAAACTGATTATACAAAGGAAGAAAGTGAAAAGATACTAGAAGAAAAAGGAATGGTATTTTTACTTGCCCCAGCTTATAATGGGGGAATGAAAAATGTGGGAAAAGAAAGAGGAGAACTTGGAACAAGAACAATATTTAATATGCTAGGACCTCTTTTAAATCCAGCACCACTTACAGGACAACTTATAGGTGTTTATGATGAAACATTAATTGATGCTGTAGGAAAGGTTTTATTAGGACTTGGACTTGATAGAGCTTTAGTTGTTCATGGAAATGATGGATTAGATGAATTAACAACAACAACAACTTCAACAGTTTGTGAACTTAAAGATGGAAAACTTAGAAAGTTTACTTTAGACCCTAAAGATTATGGAATTCCTTATGCAAATATAAAAGATATTGCAGGAGGAGAAGCTAAAGAAAATGCTAGGATAATAATAGATATTTTAAATGGAAAGAAAGGACCTGAAAGAGACATTGTAGTATTAAATGCAGGAGCAGGATTCTTTGCAGGAAAAATTACAGACTCTATAGAAGATGGAATAGCTTTAGCAAATAAGCTACTAGATGAGGGTACTGCATTAGCTAAGTACAATGAATTGAAAGAAGCATAATTTTCTAGGTAAACTTGGTTCAAAAATATTAGTTTTCTTATGTTATTTTCAAATGAAGCCCGACTCCCTTTGGTCGCTGGGTAAGTTCAAATAACAAAATATAAAATTTTGATTTTCACTTATCGACAGGCTCCAAGTTGCGTCTTTGCAAAATAGGAAAATCATCTTTGAGTAAATAAAAAATATCAAGTTTCTTATTATTAAAAGGAAGGCTATTGGGCAAGTTCACTATGGATAGGCTCCAAGTCACTATCTCATAAAATAATAAAACTAATATTTTATTAAACAAGTGGATATAAAAAAAGTTTGTATGTTTAAATGCAAAGATACTTTTTCTATGGAAAGGCTTTAAGTTATGTCTTTGCAAAATAGGAAAATTATCTTTGAGTAAATAAAAAATAGGTGAAGAATAAAGGGGAGAAAGAGTTGATACTTGATAAGATTGTAGCTGAGAAGAGGAAGAGGGTTGAGGAAAGGAAGAGAGTGGTTTCTTTAGAGGAAATAAAAGGGCAAGCTCAGGCTCTTGTTGAAGGAACTGAGGAGAATAGGTTTAAGAATGCTTTGAAAAAGCCTGGGCTTTCTGTTATTGGGGAGTATAAAAAGGCTTCTCCTTCTAAGGGATTAATTCTTCCTGATTTTAATGTAGAAGAGATTGAAAAACTTTATAGAGAGCTTGGAATTGATGCTTTTTCAGTTTTAACAGAGGAGGATTTTTTCCAAGGAAGTGATGAGAATTTAAAGAAGGTAAAAGCTTTAAGTAATACTCCAATTCTTAGAAAGGATTTTATAATTGATTTTTATCAAATTTATGAAGCTAAGGTTTTAGGGGCTTCTGGAATACTTCTTATAGTTGCAGAGCTTAAGGAAAAGCTTAAAGAATTTTATGATGAATGTGTAAAGTTTAAGCTTGAACCTTTAATAGAAGTTCATAATAAGGAAGAGTTAGATATAGCTTTAGAAGCTGGAGGAGAAATAATAGGAATAAATAATAGAAATTTAAAAACTTTTGTAACAACTTTAGATATTACAAAGGATTTAATAGAATATGTTCCTAAAGATAAGGTTATTGTATCTGAAAGTGGAATGCATACTGTAGAGGATTTAAGAAAGATAAAGGCTATGGGTGCAGATGCTGTATTAGTTGGAGAAATGTTTATGAGAAACATTAAAAATGAAGAATTTAAAGAAGAATTTAAAAAATTTAAGGGTGAGTAATATGCTTGTAAAAATATGTGGTATAACAACTCTTGAAGAGATAGATTATATTAATGAATTAAAGCCTGATTACACAGGATTTGTTTTTGCAGAAAGTAAAAGAAAAGTTAATATAGAAAATGGAAAAGAACTTTTAAAAGCTTTAGATAAGGATGTAAAATCTGTGGGAGTATTTAGAAATAACACAAAAGAGTATATAATAGAGGTTATAAAAAATATTCCATTAGATATAATTCAGCTTCATGGAGATGAAGATAATGATTTTATAAATTATTTAAAGGATAATATAAACTGTGAAATATGGAAGGCAGTAGGAATTAAAAATAAAGAAGATTTAATTAAAGCAAAGGACTTTAATGTGGAAACTCTTCTTTTAGATGGAAGTAACCCAGGAAGTGGAGAATTATTTCCATGGGAATATTTAAAAGAAATAGATGTTAATAAAAGATTTTTTATAGCTGGAGGAATAAATGAAGAAAATGTATTAGAAGCTATGGAAAATGTAAATCCATATGGTGTTGATACTTCTTCAGGTGTTGAAACTATAGAAAATGGAATAAGAAAAAAAGATAAAGAAAAAATAAAAAGATTAATAAAAAAAGTGAGGGACTACTAAATGAAGGGAAGATTTAATCAATTTGGAGGACAATATGTTCCAGAAACATTAATGAATGCATTACAAGAATTAGAGAATGAATATGAAAAGGCTATAAATGATGAAAGCTTTATGGAAGAGTATAGATATTATTTAAAGGAATATGTTGGAAGACCAAGTACTTTAGATTATGCAGAAAATATAACAAAGGATTTAGGTGGAGCTAAAATATATTTAAAGAGAGAAGATTTAAATCATACAGGAGCTCATAAAATAAACAATGCTATAGGTCAAATTCTTTTAGCAAAAAGAATGGGTAAAAAGAAAATAGTAGCAGAAACAGGAGCAGGTCAACATGGTGTTGCAACAGCAACAGTAGCTGCAAAGTTTAATATGGAATGTAAAATATTTATGGGTGAAGAAGATGTTAAAAGACAAGCTCTAAATGTTAAGAAGATGGAACTTTTAGGAGCTGAAGTAGTTCCAGTAATGAGTGGTAATAAAACATTAAAGGATGCAGTAAATGAAGTTATAAGATATTGGGTAACTAATGTTGAAGATACATATTATGTAATGGGTACAGCAGCAGGACCACATCCATATCCAGTAATGGTTAAAGAATTTCAAAGAGTTATTGGAGATGAAGCAAAGGCTCAATGTTTAGAAAAGGAAGGAAAACTTCCTACAGCAGTAATAGCACCAGTTGGTGGTGGAAGTAATGCAATAGGAATATTTGCTCCATTTATAGAAGAAAAGGATGTAAAACTTATAGGTGTTGAAGCAGCTGGTCTTGGAATAGAAACAGGAATGCATGGTGCTGCTCTTCAAACAAAAACTCCAGGTGTTCTTCATGGAATGATGAGCTATGTTTTAAAAGATGATGATGGACAAATTAAAGAAGCTTACTCAATATCAGCAGGTCTTGATTATCCATCAGTAGGACCAGAACATGCCTATCTTTGTGAAACAAAAAGAGCACAATATGTAGCAATAACAGATGATGAAGCTATGGATGCACTTCTTTATTTAACAAGAATGGAAGGAATAATACCAGCAATAGAATCTGCCCATGCAGTAGCTTATGCTAGAAAATATGCAAAAACTCTTTCAAAAGATGATATTGTTATTATAAATATCTCAGGAAGAGGAGATAAGGATATGGACACTATATTAAAATACATAGAGGAGCATAAATAAAATGAATAGAATAGATAAAGTTTTTAATAAATTAAAAGAAGAAAATAAAAAAGCATTAATTCCATTTATAGCAAATGGAGACCCTACTTTAGAAAAAACAGTAAAAACAATTTTAAAGCTTGAAAAAAAAGGAGCAAATATTGTAGAAATTGGAATACCATTTTCAGACCCATTAGCTGATGGACCTGTAATTCAAGAAAGCTATATAAGAGCTTTAAAGGGTGGAGTTAAAGTTAAAGATGTTTTTAAGGTAGGAAAAAAGGTAAGAGAAGAAAGTGAAATTCCATTAGTTATAATGGTATATTATAATTTAATATTTAACTATGGAGTTGATAAGTTCTTAAAAGATGCAGGAGAAGCTGGCTTTGATGGCCTTATAGTTCCAGATATTCCTCTTGAAGAAAGAGCAGAATTAAAAGAAAAAACAGAGATGAATGGATTATACCTAATCCCATTAGTAGCTCCAACTTCTCATGATAGAATAAAGAAAATAGTAACAGGAACTAAAGGATTTGTTTATTGTGTATCTTCAACAGGTACAACAGGAGAAAGAACAAGCTTTAGAGCAGATTTAACTGAATATTTAAATACAGTAAAATCAAATACAGAAGTTCCAATATGTATAGGATTTGGAATATCTTCAAGAGAAGCAGTTAAAAAGTTAAAAGGATACTGTGATGGAGTAATTGTAGGTAGTGCAGTTGTAAGAAGACTTAATGAAGACAGAAAAGAAGCCTTTAAGTTTGTAGAAGGACTTAGAGAAGAATTAGACAAATAAAGTTTTAATTTAAAGAAGCACTTAAAAGTAAAGTGCTTCTTATTTTTTAGGTAGTTATTAGTTTTCATAAAAATGATAATAATATATTTGGGTTGGAAGGCTTGGAAGTGATGCTGTAGCAAGTATAGGCTCATTAAGTTTATTTGTAAATATATTTTATGGTTATAACCATAAAAAGTATTGAATATTTATATATTATATTAATATAATATATATGAGGTGATTATATGTTTAAAAGAGAACTTTATATAAAAAAAATCAGACCATATATAGATAAGCCTTTTATAAAAGTATTAACAGGAATACGTAGAAGTGGTAAATCAGTAATTTTAAAGCTTTTGAAAAAAGAATTTTTAGAAAAAGGGATTTTAGAAGACCATATAATATATATTAATTTTGAAAATCTAGATTATAGTGATATTGATGATGCTAAAAAATTAGACCAATATGTAAAATCGAAGATTTTAGATAAGGATAGATATTATTTATTATTAGATGAAATTCAAGAAGTTAAAGGCTGGGAAAGAGCTATAAACTCTTTAATGGCTAGTACAAATTCAGATATTTATATTACTGGTTCAAATTCAAAATTATTATCATCAGAACTTGCAACATATATTGCAGGTCGTTATATAGAAATAAAAATTTATACATTATCCTTTAGAGAATATTTAGAATTTAAAGGACTTAATAAAGATAATTGTGACATAAAAAAAGAATTAAAAGAATTTATACGCATGGGAGGTTTCCCAGCTATTAATATAGGAAATTATGAACATGATGAAGCTTATGAGCTTATAAAAGACATATATTCTTCTGCAATACTTAGAGATACTGTTCAAAGATATAATATTCGTAATGTAGAGTTATTAGAGCGTGTTGTTAAATTTGTATTTGATAATATAGGTAATATATTCTCTGCAAAAAATGTTGCTGATTATTTTAAAAGTCAGCAAAGAAAAGTAGATTTAAATACAATATATAATTATTTAAATGCTTTAGAAAGTGCTTATATTATTCAAAAAATTCAAAGATATGATATAAAAGGAAAAGAAATTTTACAGACAAATGAAAAATACTTTGTAGGAGACCATTCATTAATATATGGAGTTATGGGCTATAAAGATAGAATGATAAGTGGAATTTTAGAAAATATAGTACTTAATGAACTATTAAAAAGAGGGTATAAGGTATATGTAGGAAAGCTTGGAAATAAAGAGGTTGATTTTATTGCAGAGAAAAAAGAAGATAAAATTTATATTCAAGTTACATATCTTCTTGGAAATTCTCAAAGTACAATTGATAGAGAATTTAATCCTTTGTTAGAAATACATGACCATTATCATAAATATGTAGTATCTATGGATGACTTTTGGAGTGATAATATAGATGGTGTAAAACATAAAAATTTAGCTGAATTTCTTCTTATGGAGGAGTATTAAAAATTGTCAGTATTTTTTACTGGCAATTTTTTATGTTTTAAATATTTTTAATTTCTATGCAACCTTTTTGTGTTTTAATTAGTGTTATTAGTGAAAGGGGGAAAATTTTTATGAATGATAAATCCATGGATTATAAAAATGAAGTTATTATTTCTTTAAATAAATATTCTAATATGGTTTTTAGGCTTGCTTTTGCAAGGACAAAGAATAACCATGATGCTAATGATATTATGCAGGAAGTCTTTTTAAGATATATGAAAAATAAAAAAGAATTTAAAGATGAAGAACATAAAAAAGCTTGGCTTATAAAGACAACAATAAATTGTAGTAAAACTCTTTTAACTTCTGCTTGGTTTAGAAAAACAACTTCTTTAGAGGATAATATTGTTGAAGAGCTTAAGGAAAAGAGTGAAGTATATTATGCCACTTTAAAACTTTCAAAAAAGTATAGGACAGTAATTCATTTATTTTATTATGAAGACATGTCTATAGCAGAAATTTCAAGTCTTCTTAATGTTAAAGAGTCTACAATAAAATCCCAACTTAATAGGGCAAGAAATAAGTTAAAGGAAATTTTAAAGGAGGAGGAATTTTAAATGTTTAAAGATAAATATAAAAAGGACAATGAATTTATAAAACCTGATTCTAAAAAGCTTAATGAAATTGAAGAAAAAATTAGATTTTCAAGTTATGAAGATAAGAAAAAATACTTTTATAAAAAGCCTGTTTTTGCAGCTTTTGCCTCATTTTTAATATTAGTATTAGGTGGATTTTTATTTAAAAATATTTATATTAATAATCAAGAAAATAATCCTTTAAAAAGTGCTAAGGTTGAATCTAATGTGGTAAATAAAGATAGCTATAGTGCTATATACAAAAAAATAGATAAGCTTATAAGTAAAAACTCAAATGAAAAATATTTAACAAATTCTGTTGATAGTTATAGTACAGTAAAAGAAAGTGTAGAATCTTCTGAAGATAGTCTTAATAATGATTATACTGACACAAATGTTCAAGTTTCAGGAGTTAGTGAAGGGGATATTGTAAAAACTGATGGAAATTATATTTATTCTTTAAGTAATAATAATTTATATATTTCAAAAGCAGAAAATAGGAATATTAATCTTTCTTCAAAAATAAATTTAAGTAGTGATGAAAATTATAATCCTTTAGAGATATATGTAGAAGGTAATAAATTAGTTGTATTATATGAAAAATATAGTGATAATACATCTTCAAACACTTCAGAAAAAGCTGTATTAGATATGTATTATAGAGATGCTAATACTTATATAAATATTTATGATATTTCAGATAAAGAAAATCCTAAATTAATAAATAGTTTAAATCAAAATGGAAGTTATTCTTCTTCAAGAATGATAAAAAATAAATTATACTTAATTTCTAATTATAATTTAAATTCAAATGATATAGAAAAAAATAAGCCAGAAACTTTTATTCCAACTACTTATAATGGAAAAGAAACAAAATGTATTGAAGCTAAGGATATTTATATAGAACAAGAGATAGATACAACTAATTATATTTTAGCTACTTCACTTGATATAGAAAATCCTTATGAATTTCAAAGTGAAAAGGCAGTTTTAGGTGCTAGTGATAATATTTATATGAGCCTTGAAAATTTATATGTTACTTCTTATGGTTATGAAGAAAAAGATGGCTATGGATATGATAAAACAAATATAACTAAATTTAAACTAAATAATGGCTCTCTTGAGTTTAAGGCATCAGAGAGTATAAATGGTTCTTTATTAAATCAATTTTCAATGGATGAGAAAGATGATTATTTAAGAGTAGCAACTACATTAAACAAGGGAAAATTAACAACTGAAGAGGAATATACATCTTATGAATATCTTCCTACTTCTAATAATTTATATATATTAGATTCAGATTTAAAGGCTGTAGGAGCTATTGAGGATATTGCAGAAAATGAAACAATATATTCTGTAAGGTTTGATGGTGATATAGGATATTTTGTTACATTTAAAGAAGTAGACCCTTTATTTTCTGTAGATTTATCAAATCCATCAAATCCTACTATTTTAGGAAGTTTAAAAATACCAGGTTTTTCTGAATATATGCATCCTTTTAAAGAAAACTTATTATTAGGACTTGGAAAAGAAGCTACAGAAAATGGTGAAAAAACAGGATTAAAGCTTTCTATGTTTGATACTTCTGATAAAGGAAATATAAGTGAAATTAATAAACTTGTTATTGAAGATTATAAATATAGCTATAGTTTTTATAACCATAAATCAATAACAGTAGATTCTAATAAAAATTTAATTTCTTTTCCAGCTATAAATGATTATGTTATTTTTGAGTATTCTAAGGAAAAGGGATTTACTGAAAAGGGAAAAATAACTTTTGAAACTGAAGATGATGATAATTATATTTATGAAGATAATATTAGAGGAATTTATATTAATAATTTCTTATATTTATGTAGCAAAAGTTGGATAAAGGTATATTCATTAGAAAACTTTAATGAAGTATCTTCTTGTAATTTTAATTAATAAATATTATTTTAAAAGTAAAAAAAATACTTAGGTTCATTATTTTATGAAGCATTAATTTAGCACTTAAAATAATGAACCTAAGATTTTTTATATTATTATGAAATTTTTTCAAAAAAGTATTATAATGAAATATTATATGTATTTTCTTTATAATGGGGGAATAAAAATGGAAGAAGAGAATAGGGAATTAGAGAAAAACATACATTACATAATGTCTCTTGTTGGTGGATTTTTAGGGGCTTATGCACTTTTAAATAGATGTGAAACCTTTGGTTCATCACAAACATCTAATATGATATATTTAATTATGAATATTTTAGGAAAAAATAAAAAAGAAGTGTTATTTAGAATAATAGCAGTTTTTATATATATGGGAGCAATTAGCTTTACTGTAGTTGTAGCTAAATATTATAAAAACATAAATGCAAAAAGAATGAGTGTAATTTTAGATATAATAGCAGTAGCTATTATTGGATTTTTTCCAAAGGACATGAATTATGTAGTAGCATTATATCCTATATTTTTTGCTATGGCTGTACAATGGAATGTTTTTAAAGGCTTTAATGGTTGGGTAAGTTCAACAATATTTTCAACAAATAATTTAAGGCAAACAGCTATTTCAATTACAGAGTTTTTAACAGAAAGAGATAAAATTCATTTTCAAAGAGCAAAATTTTATATAGGAGTTATTGTATTTTATCATATAGGAGTTATTATTTCATATATAGGTCATAAAGCCTTTGGAATAAAGGGAGCTTGGGTATGCTTTATTCCATTATTTGTAGCATTTTTAATGGTTAGAGTTGAAGAAAAAAATTTAAGTTTAACTATAGAGTATAAAGAAGAAAAAGAGCAAGTTAAAATTTAAGTAAAAACTATTGACTTGGAGTTAACTCAAAGTGATATAACAAATTTAAGGAAAAATATTATTTTTTTATAGTGGATGGCCAAAAGCATGGAGTGCTTTTGCATTAATAAAAGAAGTTTATGGAGATGAAAATAAAGAAACTGAACATGGAGGAATTTTTGGACAAGGTCAGCCAAATGTAGATTATGCACAATATTTTGTTGGAAATTCATACTTAAAGCCTTTAACAAATCCAAAAGAATCAAGTGTATTTATGGCAAATGTTACCTTTGAACCAAGATGCAGAAATAATTGGCATATTCATCATGCTAGTAAAAATGGTGGTCAAATATTAGTTTGTGTTGATGGAGAAGGATGGTATCAAGAAGAAGGAAAAGAAGCACAAAGATTAAAACCAGGAGATGTTATAGTAATACCAGCAAATGTAAAACATTGGAATGGCGCAACAGCTAATTCATGGTTTAGTCATATTGCTGTGGAAGTACCAGGAGAAGACACAAAAAATGAATGGTGTGAAAAAGTTACAGATGAGGAATATGATAAATTACCAGAATAAAAATTAAAGATATAATAGATTTATTTAAGGAACTACTTTTGTGAGTAGTTCCTTTAAAAGTATAGCAAAAGCATCTAAATCCATACGAGTATCCCAACCTAAGCATAAATTAAGCTTTTTTAATGTTTTATCAATTTTTTTTAAATTAATTTTTGAGCCCTTTTCTAAATTAATACTCATTTAAAAACCTCCCCTTTTTTTAAGTTAATTTTATTATAACATAAATATATTAAAGTATGAATAAGTGGCTTAACAAAGCCATTAACCGGTTCTTTTAAAAATATAAAAATAAAATCTTGTACAATATAGTGTACGAAAAAATATAAAAAAGTATAGAGGAAAATAGCTTAAACACTAAGTTTTAGCTATTTTTTTTAGAGTGTTGACAGTTTAAATTATATGTGATATTGTATTAATATACTTTAGGAAGTAAATATTTAAGGCAAAGGTGCTAACAATTAAATTTGTAGGTAACTTTGCCTTTTTTTATTATATGTGGCCATATTTTAAAAAGAATTTTTATATATTTTAGTTTAGGAAGGGGAGATTGTAAATGAAACACATGGTTATAACAATTGGTTGTGAATATGGAAGTGGTGGACCAGAGATAGGAAAAGCTATTGCAGATTATCTTGGTATTGAATATTATGACCGTGATTTAGTTGATAAAGTTGTAGAACAAATAGGAGTAGACCGTAAGCTAGTAGAAAAGGCAGATACTGAAAATAATGTAAAATATGAATTTGATACAAAGTTTGGACCAAGATATGCAAATCTTACAAACCGTGTAATATATAATCAATTTGAAGTAATTCAAAAATTTGCAGAAAAAAGTTCCTGCGTTATTATAGGTAGATGTAGTGATTATATATTAAAAGATAGAGATGATTGTTTAAATATATTTATATATGCCCCAGAAAAGGTAAGAATTCAATCCATTATGGAAAAAAATAATGTTTCTTCAAAAGAAGCAGAAGAAATGATGAAATATAATGATGAAATGTTACATACTCGTTATAAATATATGACAGGAACATATAGAGGAGACCGTCGTAATCGTCATATGATGATTGATAGTAGTCTTCTTGGATGGGATAAAACAGCAAAATATATTTTACAATTAATTGAATTAAAATTCTCAAATGTATAAGAAAAATAAAAAATAAAAGTTTTAACAAAGGCGTTAAAAACAGAAGGTAAGTATAAAAATTATACTCTGTTTTTAGCGCCTTTTATAATTAAAAAAAATGGAGTTGAGATAAATATGGAAAAGAAAAAATCAGAATTTGATAAAGTTTTTAGTGCATGGGATATTCTTGTAATAGCTTTTGGTGCAATGATTGGTTGGGGATGGGTTGTATCAACTGGTGACTGGATAGGTAGAGGAGGAGTAATTGGTGCCATAATTGGTTTTGCAATTGGTGGCCTTATGATATTCTTCGTTGGTCTTACATATGCAGAACTTACTTCAGCAATGCCACAATGTGGAGGAGAGCATGTATTTAGTTATAAAGCAATGGGACCAATTGGTTCATTTATATGTACTTGGGCAATTATTTTAGGATATGTTAGTGTTGTATGTTTTGAAGCTTGTGCATTTCCTACAATAATTCAATATATTTATCCAGGATTTTTAAAAGGATATTTATATACAGTTGCAGGTTTTGATATTTATGCTTCCTGGCTTGCTGTTGCTGTAATATTATCAATATTTATAACTTATATAAATATAAAGGGAGCAAAAACAGCAGCAATACTTCAAACAATACTTACAGCAATAATAGGTGGTGTTGGAATATTATTAATTGTTTCTTCAGCAATTACAGGAGATACTTCTAATCTTCAAGGACAATTATTTGTAGGGGATTCTACAGGAAGTATATTAAAGGCAATTATAAGTGTTGCAGTTGTAACCCCTTTTTTCTTTATAGGATTTGATGTTATTCCACAGGCAGCAGAAGAAATTAATGTTCCTCTTAAGAAAATAGGAAAAATATTAATTTTATCAATTGTTTTAGCAGTTGTATTTTATGCTTTAATTATTTTAGGTGTTGGATATATTATGAGCCCACAAGATATTTTAGCCTCTGAATCAGGTTCTGGTATGGTTACAGCAGATGCAATGGCAAAGGCTTTTAATAGTAGTATAATGTCAAAGGTTTTAATAGTTGGTGGTATGTGTGGTATTGTTACAAGCTGGAATTCATTTTTAATAGGTGGAAGCCGTGCAATGTATTCAATGGCAGAATCTTATATGATTCCACGTTTCTTTGTAAAATTACATAAAAAATATAAAACTCCTGTTAATGCTCTTTACCTAATTGGTGCTTTATCAGTACTTGCTCCATTTTGTGGACGTAAAATGCTTGTTTGGATTGTAGATGCTGGTAACTTTGGATGTTGTCTTGCATATTGTATGGTTGCAATTTCATTTATAATTTTAAGAAAGAAAGAACCAGACATGGCAAGACCATATAAGGTAAAACATTATAAAATAGTAGGAGCAATTGCAGTTTTAATGTCTGGATTAATGGTTGCAATGTATATCATTCCTAATACTGGTTCAACTCTTGTATGGCAAGAAGTAGTTATGGCAGGAGGCTGGTGTGTACTTGGACTAGTTTTTTGTATAGGATGTAAATTAAAATATAAAGAAAAGTTTGGTTCTCATATTGATGTTGCTATTGATGAATCAGAATTAGAAAATGAAGTTAAAGAAGCTTATGATATTAATGTAAGAGTTAAAGAAGCTATTAATACTGTAAAAGTTAAAGAAGCAGAAAAATATGAAAATCCTCCAATAAACTTCTCATTTTTCCTACCAATTAATGTAGTGTTTGGATGTGGAAAAGTAAAGGAAGTTGGAAATTTAACAAAGGCTTATGGTAAAAAAGCTTTAATTGTTACAGGAAGGAGTAGTGCTAAAAAGTCTGGTATTTATGATAAAGTAAATGAAAGTTTAAAAAAGGTTGGAATTGATACTGTATTATTTGATAAAGTAACTCCAAACCCATTAACAACAACAGCAGAAGAGGGAGCTAAATTTGCAAAAGAAAATGGATGTGATGTAGTAGTTGCAATTGGTGGAGGAAGTATAATGGATTGCGCAAAAGCTATAGCATTCCTTTCAGTTAATAGTGGTAATATTAATGATTATATATTTAATAAACTCCATAGTGATAAGGCGCTTCCATTAGTTTTAATTCCAACTACTTGTGGAACAGGTTCAGAAGGAAATGGTTTTGCAGTACTTACAAATCCAGAAAATGGAGATAAAAAGTCTTTACGTTGTAATGCTATTGTTGCTAAAGTATCTATTGTAGACCCAGAATGTATGATGACAATGCCAAAGAATGTTTTAGCTTCTGTAGGATTTGATGCATTATGTCATAATATTGAAGCTTATACTTCTAAAATAGCACAACCATTTACAGATGCTTTAAGCCTTTATGGAATTTCACTTATAGCTGATAATTTAGTTAATGTTTATAATGGAAAAGGTGGAAAGGAAGCTTGGGAAAAGATAGCCCTTGCAAGTACTATTGGAGGAATGGTTATAAATACAGCAGGGGTTACATTAGCCCATGGTATGGAACATCCTGCAAGTGGATTAAAAAATATTGTTCATGGACAAGGTCTTGCAGCCTTAACTCCTGTAGTAATAGAAGCTTCTTATAAAGGAAATAGGGATAAATTTGGAAAGATTGCAAGAATATTTGGAGGACTTACAGCAGAGGATTGTTCAGTTAAAATTCGTACATTACTTAAAAAATTAGACCTTGATTTAAAACTATCTAACCTTGGAATAAAGGAAGAAGATATTAAATGGATGGCAGAAAATTGTATGAAAGTATCAGAAGCTAGTATAAAAAATAATCCAGTTATATTTACTAAAGAAGAAATTGAAGAAATATACAAAAAAGCATTATAATAAAATAAGAAAAGTAGGCAGGAATATAAAAAGTTCTTGTCTACTTTTTATTTTTAAAATTTATTAATAAAAAGCAGAAATTTTGGTATAATAAAAAATGAAATTTTTTAAAATTTAGGAGGAATTTTTTATGTGCACAGGATTAAATTTAGTTACGAAAAATGGAGAACATATTTTTGGAAGAAGTTTAGATGTTATATGTAGCTATGGAGAATCAATTAATATAGTTCCAAGAAACTTTAATTGGTTAAATGTAGTTGATAATAAAAGTTACAAAACAAAGCATGCTATTATTGGTATGAGTATAGTTGTTAATAATCATCCTTTATTTTTTGATGGAACAAATGAAAAAGGTTTAGCAGGGGCTGGACTAAACTTTTTATCCTTTGCAAAATTTAGTGAGGAAGCAATTGAAGGTAAAAATAATATATCAGCATCAGATTTTTTATTATGGGCTTTAGGTAATTTTTCTAATTTAGAAGAACTTAAAACAGCTTTAGAAAATTTAAATTTAGTAAACAAAGGAATAAATGAAAAGATTTCAGTTCAAGGACTACATTGGATATTTACTGACTTAACTGGAAAAAGTATAGTTGTAGAAAATACAGAAGATGGAATGCATGTATATGATAATTTAGTAGGAGTTCTTACAAATGACCCTACCTTTCCTTGGCAAATTACTAATTTAAATCAATATGTACCTTTAAGTGCAGAAGAGCCATCTAAAAAGAAAATAGTAGATTTAAATATATCTCCTTATGGTCATGGTTTAGGAATGTGTGGAATGCCAGGAGATTATTCACCAGCAGCTAGATTTGTAAGAACAGTATTCTTTAAAAATAATATAGCTTGTGCAGAGGATGAAAAAAGTGGAGTAACAGCATTTTTTAAAATTTTATCCACAGTAAATATACCAAAAGGCTCTGAAAGAGAAAAAAATGGTCATATGAATTATACTTCATATAAATCAGCTATGTGCCAAGAAAGTGGAACATATTATTATACAACTTATGATAATAGGCGTATAAATGCAGTAAGCTTATTTAAAGAAGATTTAGATTCAAAAGAAATAATTAATTTTAAACTTAATAAGGAAGAAGATATATTATTTCAAAATTAGGAATAGAAAACCTTTAGATTTGTGATATAATAAAGTTAAATTAAAAATATGAATAAATATTTGGGGGAATATACATATGGAAAGCTCATCACAAAATAATAAGGGTTTAAAATGGATAAAAAGAATAGCTATAATTTTAATATTAGCAGGTGTTATATATGCCTTATATCCCAAAATAGAAGGTATAATAAACTCAGCTAAAAAAATAGCTGATATAGCTAATGCTAGAAATATATATAATACTATGTCAGAAACCCTAATATTAGATGAACTTGAAGAACCTAAAGAAAATATTTATATAGATTTATCAGATAATCCTATAAATGAAGAAGATGAAAATAAAATAGACATAAAATATATTTATAAAGTAAAGAATATTTTAAAAGAAAGCTTAAATTATTATTCTAAATATACAAAGCTTAATAAAAATAAAAGTTTTGTAATATACATAACAACAGATGGAGATTTAACAATATATGTATCTCCTGTAGATTCAGATGAAATAGAAGAAATTTATCCAAAAGGTGAAGGAGTGTATAGATAACACTCCTTTTTTTATATTATTAATATATTTTTTCTTTATCCCAAATAAAAAGTTGTTTAGAATTATTAAGGCATCCAAAAAGATTTTTCTTAAAGCCTGGTATTTTTTTATTTAAATCTTTAATTAAAGTTTTCATATCCTCTCTTTTTGTTTTACCATCAGCAGGACAAGGATTTTTTATTATTGGAAAGTTATATTTTTTAGCTATACTTTTAATTGATTCTTCCTCAATATAAACCATAGGGCGTATAAGAGTAACTTTATTTTGTTCCATAAAGCTTTTTGGAGAAAAACAATTTATACGCCCTTCATAACAAATAGAGAGCATAAGAGTTTCTAAAGCATCATCTTTATGATGACCTAAAGCAATTTTATTACATCCAAGCTTTTCTGCAGTGCCATTTAAAGCACCACGTCTAAGGTTTGCACAAAGAGAACAGGGATTTTTTTCTTTTCTTAAATGAAATACTATTTCCTTTATATTACTTTGAACTTCATGAAAAGGTACATTAATATCTTTACATAACTTTTCAATAGGAGAATTATCAACTCCACCAGGATTAATGGTTATTGCAACTATATCAAATTTATAAGGAGCAAAATTTTTATAGGAATTTAAAAGATGAAGTAAAGTTATACTATCTTTTCCTCCAGATAAGCCTATAGCTATTTTATCTCCTTCTTCAATAAGATTAAAATCATTTATAGCTTGTCTTAATTTACTAAGAAGTTTTTGCATTTTTATAAATCACCTACTTTTAAAGATTAATTATATTTTATAATAAAGCTAATTAAAGTAAAAGTAAGTTATTTAATTTTTTAATTTAAGGGTATAATAATTCTTATAAAAAGTTATACTTTTTTTCTTATATTTATAAAAAACTATTTAAAAATAAACTACAAAGTGATAATCTTAATATATGAAAAAATTAATAATTATTAAATAATAGTTACAAGTGAAAAATAATTGTAAAAAATATGAAGCAATATGGTACAATAAAGTTATAAAAGCTATAGATTATAAGACATAATTTTAAGGGGGAAACATTTATGGAAAAAGTAAAAACAAAAGGAGATATTTCAAGAAATGTGAAAAATAATAAATCTATTATAATAAAAAGCATTTTAATAACTTTTGCTATTTTACTTCTTGTATATATAGGAATTTCTATATTTTTTATAAGCCATTTTAATTTTAATTCTACTATTAATGGCATTGATGTTTCAAAAATGACTGTTAATAAAGCAAATAAGTTATTAGCAGCTAATATAAATGAAACTTCATTAAAATTAGAAGAAAGAAATGGAGTAGAAGAAAAAATAAATGGTAAAGATATTGATTTAAAATATACACTAGATGATAAAATTAAAAGCTTAAAAGATAATCAAAGTGCTTTTGGATGGATTTTTTCATTTTTTTCTAAAAAGGATTCTGATATGCATATATCATTATCATGTAATGAAGACTTATTAGAAGAACAAGTAAATAATCTTAACTGTTTTAAAGAAGAAAATATAACTGAGCCAAAGAGTGCATATCTTCAATATGAAAATGGAGAATATAAAATAGTTAAAGAAGAAGGAGGCACAAAGGTAAAAAAAGAACAATTATTAAGTGTTTTAAAAGAAAGTATAAAAAAAGGGGAATATACTATTAATCTTGAAAAAGAAGATTGTTATGAAAAACCTAAATACACTTTAGAATCTGAAGAACTTACTAAAATAAAAGAAACTTTAGATAAATATGTTTCAACAAAAATAACTTATGAATTTGGAAATAAGGAAGAAATACTAAATGGAGATATAATTCACAATTGGATTTCATTAGATGAAAATTTAGATATAAGTATAAATGAAACTATGGTTCAAGATTATGTTACAAGTTTAGCATCTTCTTATAATACTTTTGGAAGTACAAGAGATTTTAAAACCTCTTCTGGAACTACAATTAAAGTAAGTGGTGGAGATTATGGTTGGGTAATTGATAAATCTCAAGAAAGGGAAAAAATATTAGAAGATATTAAATCAGGAGTTAATGAAAGTAGAGAACCTATTTATTCTCAAACAGCTAAGTCTCGTGATGTTAATGATATAGGAAATTCTTATATAGAAATTGATTTAACAAAACAACATGTATGGGTTTATAATGATGGAAATATGGTAGCTGATTCTGATTGTGTAAGTGGAAATATGAGTTTAAATTATGGAACACCAGCTGGAGTATATCAAATAACATATAAAGAAAGAAATGCAACATTAGTTGGGGAGGGATATAGTTCCCCTGTAAATTATTGGATGCCTTTTAATGGAAATATTGGTCTTCATGATGCAAGTTGGAGAAATGGACAGTTTGGAGGAAGTATATATTTAACAAATGGTTCTCATGGTTGTGTAAATCTTCCACCAGAAAAAGCAGCAATGATATTTGATAAAATAGAAAAGGCTATGCCAGTTGTATGTTATTATTAATAAAATAAAAATTAAAGGATTATTACAAAAGTGAAGTTTTGTAATAATCCTTTTTTTTATTTTATATTATTAAGAGGATTTTCTTTAATTTTAAGATATTGTTTTACATTTTTTTGTCCTGTAATATCTTGAAGTTCAATTTCATCTTCAAGAACATCTCCCATAGCATACATAAAACTCCCACGAAGGTTTTGAGCTGTGTAGGCTTTAGGTAAATTGCAGTCTATAACAGCCTTTCTAAAGGCCATTTGAAAAGAACGTATAGTTTTTGGAGTGCCAAAATTATTTAAAAATAAATATTCAGAGTTAGTTTTAATTGTACTTCTTAAAGATAAATAATCTTTTAAATCTGTATATAAGGTATCAACAATTGGAAAGACAGCTTTTTCATTATTTATTAAAATATTTAAAAATTTATTTTCCATATCAATGTTATTAAGTTTTAATTTAAAAACTTCTGTTACTTTAATTCCACAAGTCATTATAATTTTACATATACAAACTTCACGTACTCCATAATTATTTTCTCTAAGTTTACTTAAAATAAGATTAATATCACTATATTTAATATATTCTGGGGGAGTTTGTTCCATTTTTATTTTAGGAACTTGAAGGGAAATATTATATTTAAAAATTCCTTTATGATACTTACAAATATACTTCATTAAAAGTCTTATAGAAACAAGCTTTGAATTAACTGTTATAGGTTTGTTTTTAATTACTATTTTACAAAACTCTAAAAATTCTTCAATATCTTTTTCTGTAAGGTCTTTAATTTCAAAATCACTATCTTTATATTTTAAATATAGAAATTTATCAAATAGATGAATATTATAATAGAGCACTTTATAAGAATCATAATTATATTTTTCTACACACTTATCTAAATGAATTTTATATTTATATAAGTATTCACTTAAAACATAATCAACTGTAGGGTAATTTTCAAATTCAGCTTTAGTTAAAGTCATAATATCACCTCATTTTAAAAATATAATATTATTATAACAGATTAATATGCGAAAGTAATTATATAAAAATATATGAAATTTTACTAAAGAATAGTAAAATGTTAGTAGTATTAAATTAGAAAGGGGAATGAAAATGAAAAAACGATTAAAAGATTACATAAAGTATATGGATGAAATTCTTAAAAAAGAAAATATTGATTATGAGGAAGAAATAAAAAAACATTTAATTCAAATTTCATTTTTTCAACATGAAAGGTTAATTCACTTAATTGTAACAGGAATTTTTGCAATTATGACTTTAATTATATTTTTATATGCTTTAACTTATACAAGCTTAATGATAATAATTTTAACAGGACTTTTTTTAATATTGTTAGTTCCTTACATAAAACATTATTATATATTAGAAAATGGAGTACAGTATATGTACAAGCAGTATGATAAATTAATTGAAATGAAAAAAACAAAAAGCCATAGCTCTTTATAAAAAGCTATGGTTATTTTTGTGTTAAAAATAGATATTTTTGTATTATTGATAAAAATATAAAATAATATTATAATACACTTAGAGTAATTATTATAATAATTTTTTAAATATAAATAATACAATAATAACTTTTAGGTACTTAGCAAAGGGGATAAGAATATGAGAGAAAATGAGTTTATGAACTTAAAAGAAAATAAAAAACATGGAGATTTTCTACTGCCATTTATAGTGTATAACACATTTATCCCAAATTGTTTTTCTATATTTCCAATGCATTGGCATGATGAAATGGAAATTATTAAAATTGTTAAAGGAAAATTTATAGTTAACATTAATCTTAAAGAGTATGTTATAGAAGAGGGAGATATGGTAATTTTAAAACCATGTACATTACATTCTTTTAAACAATATAATGATGAAAAAATGATATCTAAAACAATGATGTTTGATTTAAGTATGTTAAATAATAATGTTACAGATGCTTGTTCAATAAAATATTTTACACCCTTTATAGATAATAAGGTTTCTTATCCTAGCATAATAAAACCTGATAATAAAGGATATGAAAGTATAAGAGAATCTATTGATAAATTATTTTTATGTTATGAAGAAAAAAATCAATTTTTTGAGCTTAAGTTAAAAAGTTATTTATTTGAACTTTTTTATATATTTTTTGAAAAATGTTTTGAAATACATAAGTATTCAACAAAAATTAAAGATGATACAACAGATAATATAAAAACTGTTTTAGAGTATATAAAATTAAATTATGAAAAAAACATAACTATTAAAGATTTAGCAAGTGTTATTAATTTTAGTGAACATTATTTTATGAAGTTTTTTAAAAAGTATATGGGAATAACTTGTATTGATTATATTAATGACTATAGGCTTAATATAGCAACTAACTTATTAGAAACTACAGATATTCAAGTAATGGAAATAGCAAACAAAGTAGGAATTAGTAATGTTTCTTACTTTAATAGAATATTTAAAAAGAAATTTAATTTAACACCAAAAGAATATAGAAAAAATTTAAAAAACATTAGAATGGAGGATTAATTTTATGAAGGGGAATGAACTAAAAATAAACGAGAAAACATCTTTATTTCACTTAACTTGGCCAATATTTATTGAGTCTCTTCTTGCTATGCTTATAGGAAATGTTGACTCCCTTATGCTTAGTAATTATTCAGAAACTGCTGTTGGTGGAATAGGAAATGCAAATCAAATATTAAACTTTCTTACATTAGCATTTAGTATAATAGCAAGTGCATCAGGAGTGGTTGTAGCACAGTATTTAGGAGCAAAATTAAAGGATAAAATTAGTGAAATATATACAGTTTCAATTTTCTTTAACTTAATTATAAGTGGAGTTATAAGTTTAATAATATTTTTATTTAGCTCTTTAATATTTAAAATTATGAAAGTTCCAGCAGAGCTTTTAGCAGATGCAACAAGTTATATGAAAATATTAGGTGGTTTTATATTTTTACAAGCACTTTTTAATGTATTTACTCAAATTTTTAGAAGTAATGGTTTAACTAAAGTAGGTATGTATATTTCTCTTGCAGTAAATATACTAAACATTGTAGGAAACTATATATTCTTATATGGACCTTTAAGCTTTTTAGATTTAGGAGTAACAGGGGTAGCTATTTCAAGTGTATTTAGTAGATTTATAGCTGTTATTATAGCAATTTATTTCTTTATTAAACATATTGATGGTACTATTTCTTTAAAATACTTAAAGCCTTTTCCAATAAAAACTTTAAAGAAACTTTTAAGAATAGGTATACCAACAGCAGGAGAGAGTATTTCATATAGTATATCTCAATTGTTTATTATGTCTTTTGTTAATGTTTTAGGATTAGTTGCAGTAAATGCAAAGGTATATTCATCACTTTTAAGTAATTTTTGCTATCTTTACTCAACAGCAGTAGCTCAAGCTACCCAAATTATTGTAGGACATTGTGTTGGAGCAGGAAATGAAGAGGGTGCTTATAGAAGAGTTTTAAAAACATTAAAATCTGCTATAGTTATTTCTGTAGGTATGGCAACATTAATGTATTTTATAAGTCCATATGCTCTTAGAATTTTTACAAGAAATGAAGAAATTTTAAGTTTAGGTTCTAAGGTTATGTTTATTGGAATTATATTAGAATTTGGACGTGCAACAAATTTAGTAGTAATAAATAGTATGAGAGCAGCAGGGGATATAAAATTCCCAACTTATTTAGGAATGGCATCTATGTGGGGTGTTTCAGTATTATTTAGTTATATATTAGGTATAAAATTAGGCTTAGGTCTTGTTGGAATATGGATAGCAATGGCTATGGATGAATGGATAAGAGGAATTGTAGTATTTATAAGATGGAAAAAAGGAACTTGGAGAGGAAAAAGCGTTGTAACAAAATAATTTTTAAATAAAAAAAGTTGTCGTATCTAAATACGGCAACCTTTTTTATTTTCAATTAATTTAAAATTCTTCTTGCTCTCCAGAATTTATAAACTGGAGCAACCTTTACTACGTCTCCGGTTTGTGGAGCATGAATCATTTGACCATTACCTATATAGATTCCAACATGTCCAGAGTGAGGGAATACTAAATCTCCAGGTTGTAATTCAGAATAAGATACCTCACGACCTGAATATATTTGAGAATAAGTATCTCCACCTATCCATATTCCTGTAACTGCTTGATAAACATAAGATGTAAATCCTGAACAATCAAAGTTATCAGGTCCTTTTGCACCCCAAACATAAGCTTTTCCTAAATGTTTATAAGCTTCATTTACTATTGCTTGAGCACTTCCACTAGTTGTAACACCAGATGGGCTTGAAGAATCTGATGAACTTGAAGAATTTGAAGAATTTGATGAATTTGATGAATTTGAATTTGAGTTAGATGAAGAAGAGTTTGAACTTGAAGAACTACTATTACCTCTATTAACTTGAGCTTGTCTTTCTTCTTCTTCTCTTTGTAATTGAGCTTGTCTTTCAGCTTCTTCAGCTTTCTTTCTTTCTTCTTCAGCCTTCTTTTCTTCTCTTACAGGCTTTGCATATTCAATAGCATCATTAATTTTTTCTTCTACAGTAGGGCTTTTAATTTGATTATCTCTAACTAATCTTAAATTAGTTATTGCATTATCTAAATCTGTATAAGAACTGTCTGAGTTATAACAAACATCTATTTGAGCTTGTACTAACTCTAATTCTAAAACAGATAAATATTCAGCATCAAATTTTTCTTGCTCCTCTTTAGCTTTAGCTACAAGATTTTCTTGCTCTGCCTTATTTTCTTCAACTTCTTTAGATTGCTTTTTAACTTCTTCATTAAGAGCTTCAGTTTCAGAAACTTTTTCATCTAAAGATGCTACCTTTTCATCTAGTGATTTCTTTGTATTTTTTACATCTTCAATCATTTCTTGATCTAATTGAACTACTTTATTAGCAGCATTTATTTTAGATATTAAATCTCCAAAGCTTTGAGCACTAAATATTAAGGTTATGTAATCAGTTGTTCCACCAGATTTATAGATTTCTCTAAGCCTTTCTCCTAGAATATCTTCTTTATCTGCAATATCTTGTTTAACCTTATCTATTTCTTTTTCAGTAAGCTCTATCTGATCATTAAGATTTTCAATTTCTTTTTCATTGTTTTCCATTTCATTAGTTAACTTTGCCATTTCACTATCTAATGTTTGAATCTTTTCATTTATTTCTGCAATATTAGCTTCAATAGCAGCATATTTATTTCTAGCATCCTCAACTTCTTGTGGTGCTGCACTTACAGATACTATTGGTAATAATGATGATATGGTCATAACTCCTATAATAACCATAGATATAAATTTTTTCTTCATTAATATTTGGGTCTTGTCTTGACCTTCCTCCCTTCTTATTTAAATTGAGTGATGTTACACACTCTTACAAGTAAAAGGATACTACAAAATTAATGCCAAATCAAGGAGAGGAAGTAGTTTTTTTATAAAATCTCATGGGAAAACCACTAATATATAGATAAAAAGGAAATAAAATACTAAAGTTAGTAGGCTTTTTAAATAATATATTAAGGTGTAAAGGATATTTATTTAAATAAAAAGGTTTTAGAAAAAATTTCTTAAAAAAATAAAGTTTTCTAAAAAAAAACTTAAATTATTTAAAAAAACTATTTACATATTAGAAAAAATAATGTATATTTTAAATAAGTTAAAAATAAAAAACAAAAAAATATTGAAAGGACTAAATGCTTATGGATCAGAATAAAAATTTAGAAAGCAATGGCGCTTTAGGAATGTATAGTCCACAGTTTGAGCATGATAATTGTGGTATAGGAGCAATAGTCAATATAAAGGGGATTAAAACCCACGAGACTGTAGCAAATGCATTAAAGATTGTTGAAAATTTAGAACATAGAGCCGGCAAAGATGCCGAGGGAAAGACTGGAGACGGAGTAGGTATTCTATTACAGATATCACATAAATTCTTCGTTAAGGCAGTTGAATCCCTCGGCATTTTTTTAGGTAATGAAAGAGATTATGGAATAGGAATGTTTTTCTTTCCACAAGATGAATTAAAAAGAAATCAAGCAAAGAAAATGTTTGAAATAATAGTTGAAAAAGAAGGTTTAGAATTTTTAGGTTGGAGAGAAGTTCCAACAGACCCTTCAGTTTTAGGAAGCAAGGCAATTGATTGTATGCCATGCATTATGCAAGGATTTATAAAAAGACCTAAAAATGTTAAGCAAGGTTTAGATTTTGATAGAAAACTTTATATAGCACGTAGAGTTTTTGAACAAAGTAATGATAATACTTATGTTGTTTCTTTATCAAGCCGTACAATAGTATATAAAGGAATGTTTTTAGTTGGACAATTACGTTTATTCTTTAAGGATTTACAAAGTCCTGATTATGAATCAGCTATAGCAATGGTTCATTCACGTTTCTCAACTAATACAAATCCTAGTTGGCAAAGGGCACATCCAAACAGATTTATGGTACATAATGGTGAAATTAACACTATTCGTGGAAATGCTGATAAGATGCTTGCAAGAGAAGAAACTATGTCATCTGTATATTTAAAAGACCAAATGCACAAAGTTTTACCAGTAATAAATTCAGAAGGTTCAGACTCTGCAATGCTTGATAATACATTAGAGTTCTTAGTAATGAGTGGAATGGAATTACCTCTTGCAGTTATGATTACAATTCCAGAACCTTGGAGTGGAGAAAATAATGTAAGTCAAACTAAAAAAGACTTCTATCAATACTATGCAACTATGATGGAACCTTGGGATGGACCAGCTTCAATACTATTTAGTGATGGAGATATAATGGGAGCAGTTCTTGATAGAAATGGACTTAGACCTTCTCGTTACTATATAACAGATGATGATTATTTAATTCTTTCATCAGAAGTTGGTGTTTTAGATATAGACCCAGCTAAAATAGTTTTAAAAGATAGATTAAGACCAGGAAAAATGCTTCTTGTAGATACTGTTAAGGGTGAACTTATAGATGATGATGTATTAAAAGAACGTTATGCAGCAAGACAACCTTATGGTGAATGGTTAGATAATAATCTTTTAAAACTTAAGGATTTAAAAATACCTAATAAAAAGGTACAAGAATATTCTAAGGAAGAAAGAGCAATGCTTCAAAAGGCATTTGGATATACTTATGAAGATTTTAAAACTTCTATACTTCCAATGGCTCAAAATGGAGCAGAATCAGTTGCTGCAATGGGTGTAGATAGCCCAATACCAGTACTTTCAAAAATGCATCAACCATTATTTAATTACTTTAAGCAATTATTTGCTCAAGTAACAAACCCACCAATAGATGCAATAAGAGAAGAGATAGTTACTTCAACTTCTGTATATATTGGAGAAGATGGAAACTTATTAGAAGAATGTCCTGAAAACTGTAGAGTATTAAAGATTAATAATCCTATACTTACTAGTACAGATTTATTAAAAATTAAGACTATGAATGTTGAAGGATTTAAAGTAAGAGTTATTCCAATACTTTACTATAAAAATACAAGCCTAGAAAAGGCAATTGAACATTTATTTGTAGAAGCAGATAGAGCTTATAGAGATGGAGCTAATATATTAATTTTATCAGACCGTGGAGTAGATGAAAACCATGTTGCAATACCTTCATTATTAGCAGTATCAGCTCTTCAACAACATTTAGTTAAAACTAAGAAGAGAACTGCAGTTGCTATGATACTTGAAAGTGGAGAACCAAGAGAAGTTCATCATTTTGCAACACTTTTAGGTTATGGTGCCTGTGCAATTAACCCTTATTTAGCACAAGATAGCATTAAACAATTAATAGATAGCAATATGTTAGATAAAGATTACTATGCTGCAGTAAATGATTATAATGATGCAGTACTTCATGGAATTGTAAAGATAGCTTCTAAAATGGGTATATCTACAATTCAAAGTTATCAAGGCTCTCAAATATTTGAAGCAATTGGTATAAATTCAGATGTAATAAATAAATACTTCACAAATACAGTAAGTAGAATAGAAGGAATAAGCTTAAAGGATATAGAAAATGATGTTGATTATTTACATTCATCAGCTTTTGACCCACTAGAACTTAAGGTTGATTTAACATTAGATAGTGTTGGAAGCCATAAATTAAGAAGTGGAAAAGAGGAACATTTATATAATCCAAAAACAATTCACCTTTTACAACAAGCTACAAGAACTGGAAATTATGAATTATTTAAAGAGTATACAGAGTTAATTAATAGAGAAACAACTCCTATGAACTTAAGAGGATTATTAGAATTTAATTATCCAGAGGAAGGAATTCCAATAGAACAAGTAGAAAGTGTTGACTCTATTGTAAAAAGATTTAAAACTGGTGCTATGAGTTATGGTTCTATTTCAAAGGAAGCTCATGAAACTTTAGCTATTGCTATGAATACTATTCATGGTAAATCAAATAGTGGTGAAGGTGGAGAAGATTTAGATAGATTAACTGTTGGACCAGATGGACTTAATAGATGTTCTGCAATTAAACAAGTTGCATCAGGAAGATTTGGAGTTACTTCAAAATACCTTACAAGTGCAAAAGAAATTCAAATTAAAATGGCACAAGGAGCAAAACCAGGTGAAGGTGGACAACTTCCAGCAGGAAAGGTATATCCATGGATAGCTAAAACTAGACATTCAACTCCTGGAGTAGGTTTAATATCACCACCACCACATCATGATATTTATTCAATAGAAGACTTAGCTCAATTAATTTATGACTGTAAAAATGCAAATAAAGATGCAAGAATATCAGTAAAATTAGTTTCAGAAGCTGGTGTTGGTACAGTAGCTGCTGGTGTTGCAAAGGCTGGAGCTCAAGTAATTTTAGTATCAGGTTATGATGGAGGAACAGGAGCAGCTCCAAGAAACTCTATTTATAATGCAGGACTTCCATGGGAACTTGGATTAGCAGAAACTCATCAAACATTAATAATGAATGGATTAAGAAATAAGGTTATTATAGAAACTGATGGTAAGCTTATGAGTGGACGTGATGTTGCTATTGCTGCACTTTTAGGAGCAGAAGAATTTGGATTTGCTACAGCACCACTTGTTACTTTAGGTTGTGTAATGATGAGAGTTTGTAACTTAGATACATGTCCAGTTGGTATAGCTACTCAAAATCCAGAACTTAGAAAGAGATTTAAAGGTAAGCCAGAATATGTAATAAACTTTATGAGATTTATTGCAGAGGAATTAAGAGAATATATGGCAAAACTTGGAGTTAGAACTGTTGATGAATTAGTAGGAAGAACTGATTTATTAAGACAAAGAACAGATATTAAAGGTAATGCTAGTAAAGTAAACTTATCAAAGATATTAAATAACCCATTTGCAGGGGAAGACTATAGTATTCACTACAATGACAAGCAAGTTTATGATTTTGAACTTGAAAAAACTGTAGATGAAAGAATACTTCTTAAAAAATTAAAATCTGCAATACAAAATAAGCAAAAGAGAAAAGTTGAAATAGATGTTACAAATATTGATAGAACTTTAGGAACTATATTAGGTTCTGAAATAACTAAGAAATATTATAATACTTTAGATGATGATTTATTTACTGTTAAATGTCATGGTAGTGGAGGACAAAGCTTTGGTGCTTTTATTCCTAAGGGATTAACTTTAGAACTTGTAGGAGATAGTAATGACTATTTTGGTAAGGGATTGTCAGGTGGTAATTTAGTAGTATATCCTCAAGCTAATGTTAAGTTTAAACAAGATGAAAATATTATAATAGGTAATGTTGCTTTATATGGTGCTACAAGTGGTAAGGCATTTATAAATGGAGTTGCAGGTGAAAGATTCTGTGTTAGAAATTCTGGTGCAACTGCTGTTGTTGAAGGTGTTGGAGAACATGGCTGCGAATACATGACAGGAGGAAGAGTTGTAATACTAGGTAAGACTGGTAAAAACTTTGCTGCAGGTATGAGTGGTGGTATAGCTTATGTTCTTGATGAAGATAGAGATTTATATACAAGATTAAATAAAAACCTTGTTTCTTTAGAAGCTGTAACATCAAAGTATGATGTTTTAGAACTTAAAAATTTAATACAAGAACATGTTCAACGTACAAATTCAACAAAGGGTAAAGAAATACTAGATAACTTTGGAGATTACCTACCTAAGTTTAAGAAAATAATACCACATGATTATAAGCGTATGCTTAATGCTATTGTTCAAATGGAAGAAAAGGGCTTAAGCTCAGAACAAGCACAAATTGAAGCATTCTATGCTAACACAAGAAAGTAGTAGTAGGAGGTAGGAAAAGATGGGAAAACCAACAGGTTTTTTAGAATATGAACGTGAAAATAGTCCAGCAGTGGAACCATTAGAAAGAATTAAAAACTTTAATGAGTTTCATGAACTAATGCCTGATGAAAAAAGAAGAGTTCAAGGAGCTCGTTGTATGGATTGTGGAGTACCTTTTTGTCAATCAGGTATGATATTAAATGGGGCAGGTACAGGCTGCCCTCTTCATAACCTAATACCAGAATGGAATGATTTGGTATATACAGGAAATGATAAGCAAGCATTGAATCGTCTTTTAAAGACAAGTAATTTCCCAGAATTTACATCAAGAGTATGTCCTGCTCTTTGTGAAGCAGCATGTACATGTGGTCTTAATGGAAAGGCTGTTTCTATAAGAGAAAATGAAAGGGGAATTATAGAAAATGCTTATGCAAATGGATTAATAAAGCCACAACCTCCAAAGGTTAGAACTGGTAAAAAAATTGCTATAGTAGGCTCTGGTCCTTCAGGACTTGCAGCAGCTGACCAATTAAATAAAAGAGGACACGAAGTAACTGTATATGAAAGAGAAGACCGTGTAGGTGGACTTTTAATGTATGGTATTCCAAATATGAAGCTTGAAAAACATATTATTGATAGAAAAATCAATTTAATGAAAGAAGAGGGAGTTAAGTTTGTAACTAATGCAAATATAGGAACAAACTATAAAGCTTCAAAGCTTATGAAGGAATATGATAGTGTAATATTAGCTTGTGGAGCTTCTAATCCAAGAGATATAAATGTTCCAGGAAGAGAAGCTAAGGGAATTTATTTTGCAGTAGACTTTTTAAAGGCTACAACAAAAAGTCTTTTAAATTCAAATTTACAAGATGGAAACTTTATATCTGCAAAGGATAAAAAGGTTGTTATAATAGGTGGAGGAGATACTGGAAATGACTGTGTTGGAACATCAATAAGACATGGAGCTTTATCAGTTACTCAACTAGAAATGATGCCAAAACTTCCAGATTCTCGTACAGAAAATAATCCATGGCCACAATGGCCAAGAGTCTGCAAAACAGATTATGGTCAAGAAGAAGCTATAGCTGTTTTTGGACATGATCCAAGAATATATCAGACAACAGTAAAAGAATTTATAGCAAATGAAGCTGGAGAATTAGTAAAGCTAAAACTTGTAAAACTTCAAAGTAAGAAAAATGAAGAAACAGGAAGAATGTACATGGCAGAAGTTGAAGGCTCTGAATATGAAATAGAAGCAGATTTAGTACTTATAGCAGCAGGATTTTTAGGAAGTCAAAGCTATGTTACAAAAGCTTTTAATGTAGATGTTAATGAACGTACAAATGTATTAACAGAACCAGGAAAATATGAAACTTCAGTGGAAAATGTATTTGTTACTGGAGATATGCACAGAGGTCAATCTTTAGTTGTATGGGCAATTAAAGAAGGAAGAGAAGTTGCAAAAGAAGTAGATAAAAAATTAATGGGATATACAAACTTAGCATAAAAAAAACTATCACACTGATAAAAAGGTGTGGTAGTTTTTTTATTTTTTTATCTTCCTGATAGATTTTTTATATTTTGTATAAGTGGTTTTGATTTTTTTAAGACTATAAAAATAATAAATATTAAAATTAGTTTAGAAAATAGTTTGAAAAATAATGAAAAAATAGATGAAAAAGTACCTTTATAAGAAATTGGAGTGTTTAGCTCTGTAACAAAATCATTAGGATTTTTAGTATTATAATAAATGGTTCTTTTATCCCCAACTTCTAATTTTAGGTTAGAAATAGAAACTGTATAGTTTTTTCCATCTACATTATATTCTAATGAAGTTTTATAAATTGGAACAGTTTTAGTTATAGTCTTAGTTTTAGTTCTTCTTTTTTTATTTGAGTAGTTTGATTTCTTTGAAGTTTTTACAGTTTCAGTTACTTGTTTTTCTCCAGTTTTTTCGTAGCCAGTACTTACAGCTGTAACTTTTTTATAGTCTTTAGCTTTTATATCTTTATTGCTATTTAAGTTATTTGAAAAATAGCTAATGGAAACAACACCAATAGAAAGAAGTAAAAAAATAAATAAAAATTTAATAGAAAGTTTTTTCATAAGTTTTCTCCTTTTTTTAAAAATGTATAATAGTTCCTAAAATACTTAATTTTAATATTATCATATATTTAAATATAATTCAATAATATATAAAAATATATGTTATAAAAATGAAGTAAAGGAAATTTATTATAATAAAAAAATAAGGAAAAATAGATTTGTTTTTAGAATCTTAACAAAAAATAGATAATAATATATAATTAAATTATTAATATTCTTTGGTGATAATGATATTTATTAAAAGAAAATAGAAAGGTGAAAAGTATGGAAAAAATATCAGCAAAATATATGCTAAAGTATATAGATTATTTTAGAAAAGATAACAGAAAATTATATGCAATAGAAGAAAAAAATGGAATATACTATCCAGCCTATGATAAAACTTTTATACAATTTGAAGAAGATTTTAGAAATTCAGAGCTTATAGATTATAATTTTAAATTTATAATAGGTAAATTAAGTGATTTTCAAGATACTCTTTACAGTTTAATTTCTATATGTGAATATCCTGTTTTAAAAGTTCTTTTTACTTATTATATTATGGTAGAAAATGAACGAGATGGAGCTTGGATTGAAGAAATAGAAAATAAAACTTTTCTAAAGCTTTTATTAAGACTTCAAGAACTTTTAGAGGGAAAAGAAAAAGAAGGAATTAATCATATTAGTATAGAGAAAAAATCAGGAGAAGAAAACTTTACTTATAATAATAAGATTTTACCCTATACTTTAAAGGATTTTTGGTCTTTTCAATATTCAAATTTAATATCTTATAAAATAAGAGATGACATAAGTAAGTTTATTGTAGCAAAGGCATTAAAAATTACAGATAGAAAGTTTCAATATTTTGATGGACATGATTTAACATCAAAGGAAGGAATACCAATAGATGTAAGGTCAGCTTCATATATTACTTCACAAGAAGAGGAAGATACAAAGGAAATAAGCTTTAATATAGGAAAAAACAAACAAGGATTTATTTATGTGTTTTGTGTATTGTCCCACAGAACAAAAGAAGACTTAAATCCTTTAGATATAAATCAATGGGAATTTTATATCACAACTAAAAATAATTTAGAAAAAATATTAAATAAGGATGAAGAAATAACATTAAAAAAATTAATTTTAAATAATGCTATAGAAAGTGAATATGAGAATCTTTATAAAGATATAATAAAACTATGTTCAAAGGAAATAAAAAATAATAAAAGATAGTAAATCTTAAGGAAACAATAGAAATTTATATGAATAATATAAATTATAATCTTTTAGAAGGTGAATAAATTGAATCCTTATGAGTTAATAATGTTAATAAAGAAAAGAATGCAAGACCCTGTGTTTGCTCAAAAATTTAATGGATTAGTAAATGAACTTAATAGTATACCAGGACTTCAGCAGGAAGTTATTAAAATAGCACAAATAAATGATGATAAAAAAAGACAAAGGGCAATAGATAGACTTCCAAGTAAGGTAAAAAGAACAGTAAATGAAATGTTTAAACTTTTAAATAGTTAAATTTAAAAATATTTCAGCTTGAAGATAGAATAATTTTCAAGCTGATAAAATTTATATAAAGGAAATTTATATGTAATGTAATAAGGGTGGGTTTTTATGTTTGAGTTTATAAAAAAATCAGATTATGAAATATTAAAATACATAAATAAACATATGAAATGTAAGTTTTTAGATAAGATTATGCCTATTATAACAGGTCTTGGAAATGGTGGACTTGCATGGATACTTATAGCTATAATTATGCTAAAAAGAGGAAAATATAAATTTGGCTTAGCAATACTTTTAGCAATAGCCACTTCAGCAGGTATAGTTGAAGGAGTAATAAAACCAATTGTAAGAAGAAGTAGGCCTTTTTTTAGAGAATCTAAAGAAGCAGAGCTTTTAATAAAAAAACCTATAGGGTATTCATTCCCTTCAGGACATTCAGCGTCCTCCTTTGCAGTAGCAACTGTATGTATATTTGGAGGAATTCCTTTTGCATATTTATTTTTCATTTTAGCTATATTAATTTCATTTTCAAGAATGTATTTATTTGTACATTATCCAACAGATGTAATCTGTGGTGGAATTTTTGGAAGTATAATAGGATATATAATTTCACTTTATATTATATAAAGAAAAAATTTACAAAATTTTAATATAACAAACTTAAAAAATATAGTATAATATGAAATGTTATTTATTTTTATTATAGTTTTTAGGAGGAAAAGATGAATATTATTAATATTATAGGTGGATTTTTTATGGCACTAGCAGATAGTGTACCAGGTGTTTCGGGAGGAACTATAGCTTTTATAATGGGCTTTTATGATGATTTTATAGGTTCTTTAGATGCACTTGTATCACCAGGAAAGGATAAAAAGAAAGCTATTAAATTTTTAATTAAACTTGGTATAGGATGGATTGTAGGGTTTATATTAGCAGTTTTATTTATAACATCAGTATTTGAAAAGCATATATATGCTATAAGCTCAATATTTACAGGATTTATTATTTGTTCTATTCCATTAATTTATAAAGAAGAAAAAGAAACAATATCAGGAAAGGGTAAAGATATAATATTTTTAATTATAGGAATAATAATAGTGTCTTTAATTACTTATTTTAATCCAAGTTCAGGTGGAGAAGGTGGAATGAATCTTGCCTTTAGTAATTTAAATATAGGAAGAGTTCTATATGTATTTATAGCTGGAATGATAGCAATATCAGCAATGGTTTTACCTGGAATTTCAGGATCAACTTTATTACTTATATTTGGTTTATATGCACCTATAATGAATGCTATAAAATCATTTTTAAAGTTTGACTTTTCTTATACAGTAATATTAATTGTATTTGCACTAGGAATAATAGCAGGAATATGCTCAACAATAAAAATAATACGTTATTCTTTAGAAAAATATAGGTCAAAAGTTATATTTCTTGTTTTAGGTCTTATGATAGGTTCATTATATGCTATATTTATGGGACCAACTACTTTAGAAGTTCCACAAGATGCAATGACTTTTAAAAGTTTTAATATAATATTTTTTATAATAGGTGGAGCTTTAATTATAGGACTTGAAAAATTAAAAGCAGTAATTTCAAAATAAAAAATTACTTAAAAAAAAGAAGGTTGTTTTTAATAAAATTTATTAAAAATAGCCTTTTATTTTTTATTAAATTTTATTTTAAATTTTCATGAATTCTATGTTGATAAGTGATATCATTATATATATAATTAACAAGAAATATTTATTATTGGGGCGAAAAAATGAAATATTATGGTATTAAAAATGGGATTAAATTAAAATATGAGAAATTTTTAAAAAAAGGTAGAAAAGATAAATATAGATATAGCATGTTAGTAAGTATATTTATAATAATATGTATTCTATTAGCTTATTTAGGTGGAGATTTTCTTATTAGTGAGGAAAAACTTTTTGGAGAAAATGTAGAAGGAACTATAGAAATTCACTATTTAAATGTAGGGCAAGGAGATTCCACTTATATTAAAATAGGAGATTTTGATATGCTTATAGATGCAGGACCAACAAGTGAAGTAAATCATCTTCTTCAGCAATTATCAGCTTTAAATGTTAAAGATTTAGATTTAGTAATTGCAACTCATCCTCATGAAGACCATATTGGAGGAATGCCTGGAGTATTTGATACATATAAAGTTAAAAAAATTTATATGCCTAAAGTAACATATACAACAATGGCCTTTGAAAATTTCATTAATTCAGTTAAAAATGAAGGTTTAAGAATAAAAACAATTAAAGAAGGTACAAAGATAAAACTTGCTGAAGGTGCTGTAATTGAAGCCTTTTCTCCTGGAGAAAAAAATTATGATAATCTTAATAATTATTCTCCTATAATGAAATTAACCTTTAAAGAAACTACCTTTATGTTTACAGGAGATGCAGAGAAAATAGCAGAAGATGAGGTTTTATCAAAATATTCAGAAGAAGATTTAAAATCAGATGTAATAAAATTTGGACATCATGGTTCAAGTACATCTTCTACAGATGCCTTTATAAAAGCTGTATCACCTAAATATGGAATTTTAAGTTGTGGGGAGAATAATCCTTATGGACATCCTCGTAAAAAAACTTTAAAAACTATAGAAAAATATAATATAGAAGTGTACCGTACAGATAAACAGGGACAAATAACAGCTATAAGTGATGGAGAAAATATTAAGTTTACTACTGAAAAATAGAATTGTTATTTAAAGGAGAGCTAACTTTGGAAATTTACAAAATAATAGATAAATTATATAAAAATAATAATGCTTCAAGGGAGGAATTAGAATTTTTATTAGATAATTTAAATGAAGATTCAAAAAAATATCTTATTGAAAAAGCTAATTTAACAAGAATGAAAACCTATGGAGATAAGGTATATCTTAGAGGACTTATTGAGTTTACTAATTATTGTGTTAGAAATTGTACCTATTGTGGAATAAGAGCATTAAATAAAAATGCAGAAAGATATAGACTTACAATTGATGAAATATTAGAATGTGCAGAACTTGGAGATAGATTAGGTTATAAAACCTATGTACTTCAAGGAGGAGAAGACCCTTATTTTACAGATGATGTTATGGTTTATATAATATCAAAAATAAAGAAACGTTTCCCAGAAAATGCCATAACTATATCTTTAGGAGAAAGAAGCTATGAATCTTATAAAAAGATGTTTGAGGCAGGAGCTGATAGATATCTTATAAGACATGAAACTGCAACTAAAGAGCTTTATGAAAAGCTACATCCAGGAGCAAGCTTTGAAAATAGAAGAAAGTGCCTTGAAAATTTAAAAGAAATAGGATATCAAATAGGATCGGGATTTATGATAGGTCTTCCAGGACAAAAAAATAGTGATTTAGTAAATGACTTATTATATGTAAAAGAGTTAAATCCTCATATGGTTGGAATTGGTCCTTTTATATCCCACAAAGATACTCCTCTTAAAGATGAAAAAAATGGAACACTAGAAGATACAATAAATTTAATAGCCCTTTTAAGACTTCTTTTACCATCAGCTTTAATACCTGCAACTACTTCCCTTGGAACAATAAATCCTTTAGGAAGGGAACTTGGAATTAAGGCAGGGGCAAATGTTGTAATGCCAAATCTTTCTCCAACAAGTGTAAGAAAAAAATATTCCTTATATGATGGAAAGATATGCACAGGAGATGAAGCAGCAGAATGTAGAAATTGTATTGAAGGAAGAATTAATAGAGCAGGCTTTAAGGTAGAAGTTTCAAGAGGGGATAATATAGAATGGAAAAGAGGGAAAGAAAATGAATAGTACACCAAATGGAAATAGAAAGCATATAGTTATTTATGGGAAAACCAATGCAGGAAAATCATCTTTAATAAATAACTTAGCAGGGCAAGATGTTGCCTTAGTTTCAAATAAAGCAGGAACTACAACAGACCCAGTATTTAAGGCTATGGAGTTAATTCCAATAGGTCCTGTTTTATTTATAGATAGTGCAGGAATTAATGATAAAACCTCTTTAGGAGATTTAAGAGTTTCTAAAACTTTAGATTTATTAAAAAGAACAGATTTAGCTATTTATCTTATGGATGGAGAAGATATTGATAAAAAAGCGTTAAAGGATATGAAGCTTCAATTTAAAAAATTTAATATTCCATATATATTAGTAATTAATAAATGTGATAAGTTAGATGAAGAAAAACTTAAAATTTTAAAAAATGAATATGAAGATGCTATATTTATTTCTACATATAATAATAGTAGCATAGATAAATTAAAGGAAAAAATTATAGATGTTTTAAAAGAACAAGAAGAGGATGTTTCTTTAATAGGAGAACTTCTTCCTTATGGTTCAAAAGTTATTATGGTAGTGCCTGTAGATTCAGAAGCTCCAAAGGGAAGGCTTATACTTCCACAGGTTCAATGTATAAGAGATTGCCTAGACCATGGAATTAAAAGTTATGTAGTAAGGGATACTGAACTAAAGGAAGCTCTTGAAGAAATAAAGAATGTAGATTTAGTTATAACAGATTCGCAAGCCTTTAAAAAGGTTAATGAAATAGTTCCAAAGAATATAAAACTAACAAGCTTTTCAATGCTTTTTGCAAGACAAAAGGGAGACATTCATGAATTTTTAAAGGGAGTAGAAGCTGTTAGAAATTTAAAACCTAAGGATAAAATACTTATATCAGAAAGCTGTACTCATAATACATCCCATGAGGACATAGGAAGAGTTAAAATACCAAAACTTCTTTCAAAATATGTTGGAGGAGATTTAGATATAACTTTTAAAGTAGGTCATGAATTTTTAGAAGAAATAGAGGATTATAAACTTGTAATTCATTGTGGTGCATGTATGATAAATAGAAAAACAGTAGTTAATAGAATTAACTTATGCAAAGAAAAAGAAGTTCCTATAACTAATTATGGAGTTATATTATCCTTTTTAACAAATACTTTAGATAGAAGTAAAGTAATTTTTAATGAATTGTAGAAAAAATCTAAAAATTTTATACAAATTACTACAATTTAGGGGTATAATATAGTAAAAGATTAAAAAAAGGGGGGAAGTTTATTAAAAAATTTTAATTTTTTTAATAAGCAAAAGAATGAGTAATTGGATTAATGAATCAGTATTTTATCATATTTATCCTTTAGGTTTTTGTGGAGCACCAAGTAGAAATGACTGGGGCGAAACTGTTCCTAGAATAAAGAAGGTTATTGAATGGATACCACATTTAAAAAAGATAGGTGTTAATGCAATTTATTTTGGACCATTATTTGAATCTACTGAACATGGATATGATACAGCAGATTATAATAAACTTGACAGAAGATTAGGAACAAATGAAGACTTTAAAAAGGTTTGTGAAGAATTACATAAAGATGGTATAAAAGTTGTAGTTGATGGAGTATTTAACCATGTAGGAAGAGACTTTTGGGCATTTAAAGATGTTCAAGCTAATAAACAAAGCTCTAAATATTGTGGATGGTTTGAAAATTTAAATTTTGGTGGTCAAAGCCCTATGGGAGACCCTTTTTGGTATGAAGGATGGGAAGGACATTATAATTTAGTTAAACTTAATCTTAAAAATCAAGAAGTTGTAGATTATTTATTAGATGCAGTTGGAAACTGGATGAAAGAGTATAAAATAGATGGTTTACGTCTTGATGTTGCTTATTGTATGGATGAAGATTTCTTTAGAAAGCTTAATGCTTATTGCAAAGGAAAAAGAGAAGACTTTTGGCTTATGGGAGAAATGGTTCATGGTGACTATGCAAGACTTGCAAAACCTGGAATGTTAGATTCTGTAACTAATTATGAATGTTATAAAGGAATTTATTCTTCTCATAATTGTAAAAACTATTTTGAAATAGCACATTCATTAAATCGTCAATTTGGAAGAGGTGGAATATATGAAAATATATATACCTATAATTTTGTAGATAATCATGATGTTAACCGTATAGGAAGTGTTTTAACTAATGAAAACTACATTTATAATGTATACACTGTTTTATATACTATGCCAGGAGTACCTTCTATATATTATGGAAGTGAATGGGCAATTAAGGGAATGAAGGAAAATGGTTCAGATGCACCAATACGTCCATCTTTAAATCTAAATGATATGGATGATAATTCTAGATTAATAAAACATCTAGAAAAATTAGCTTATGCAAGAAAAGTTTCTTATCCTTTAAAATATGGAAAATATGAGCAAGTAGTAGTTAGAAATGAACAATTAGTTTATTGCCGTTATGTAGGGGATGATAGAGTATATATAGCACTTAACCTATCTGATAGAGATGAATATTTAAGCTTTAATGTAAATAAAAATGAAGAATTTAAAGATTTATTAACTAAAGAAAGCATAGGAGTAAATAACTATAATGTAAATATTAAGGTTCCAGCCTTTAGTGGAAAAATATTAGCAGCTTCAAGTTTAATAAAAGAAGATTTACCAAAGGAAGAAGAAAAGATAGATTTAGATACTAAGGTAATTGAAGAAAGTATTAAAGAAATTGAAAAAGAAGTGGCTAAAGATGAAATAGTTAAAGAGGAACCTAAAAAATATGAAAGTAAAAAAGAAAAAATTGAAGAGGAAAAGGTTTCTGAAGAAGAAACTAGGAAAGCAAAAATAAGAATATTAAATGATAAATTAGAGGCCCTTCAACATCTTTTAGATAATTTAAAGAATGAATTAGAAGAACTAAAAAAATAAGAATTTTAATAAGCAATGCTAAAGTTATTAAGCAAAATAAAAAATAGAACTGTTTTACAGATACAGTTCTATTTTTTTGTAATAAGGTCTATAAAAATAAATAAAATAACAAAAAATAAGAAAAAAATAACACAATTATGTCGAAAACAGAATAAATGTAATCAATTAAATTTTAATTATTGACTTTTAGAAAAATTAAGGTAAAATATTTTATGAAAATAATTTCATAAGGAGATGGAAAATATGAAGAATTTTAAAAAAGTGTTTGCTTTTCTTCTAGCATTTGTTTTTATAGCAGCTTTAGTAAAAGTTCCTTTTACAACAAAAGCAGATGAAACAGTAGCACAATCAGTGATTGTAAAAATTAAATATTCAAGAGCTGATAATGATTATTCAGATTGGGATGTCTGGACATGGGATGAAAAAGGAAATCCTGGTACTGCAAAGGAATTTCAAGGAGTAGATAGCGAAGGTGCTTATTTAATACTTGAAACAACTTCAGATTCAAATTTAGGTTTCATAATAAGAAAAAAAGATTGGTCTGATAAATTTGTTAATGAAGACATAAAGCCTGACTTAACACAAGGGGATGTTGAATATTTAGCTGTTGAATCAGAAGATGGAAGCAGAAATTTATCAACTAGAGAATTTAAGAAGGCATTTGACAAGGTTACTTTAAATTTACACTACTATAGATTCGATGAAGATTATACTAATTGGGATTTATGGGCATGGGCAAATGAAGGAAATAGTTATGAGTTTACTGATGACAATTTTGGTAAGGTTACCACAGCAGAATTTTCTGATGTAGATGAAGAAACTAATATAGGATTTATAGTAAGAAAGAATGACTGGTCTCAAAAGGATTGGGATGGTGATAGATTTGTAAATAAAGCTTATATGAATGCTGATGGAGTAGTTGATGTTTATGTAGTAAGTGGACAAGAAAAAGTTTACTACAGTAAAGATGCTGCAGATGAAGCAATTGAAGTTTCTAAAAACCCTAGAGTTACAGAAGCAAATATAAATGGATTAAGAGAAGTTCAATTTGCTGTTAATAGTAAAGTAGGAGAAGATTTAGTTTTAAAAATAACTTCATCAGATGGAGAAGAAGTTCCATATGAAAGTGTTCAATTAGATGAATCTGGATTATCTGGTGTAGTTTATTTATCAGAAGATTTAGATTTAAATAAAAATTACACATTAGAAATTGAAGGATTAGAAGGAAAACAATTAATGCCAGGTAAGGTATATGATAGCGAAGAATTTGCTAATGCTTATACTTACAATGGAGAATTAGGTGCTGTTTACAGTAAGATAGGTACAACATTTACACTTTGGGCACCAACAGCTTCTGATGTAAAGGTAGCTTTATATGGAACTGATGGTAAAAACAATGGAGAAGCTGAAAAAGTACTTCCAATGACTAAAGGTGAAAATGGTTCTTGGTCACTTAATTTAGCTGGAGACCAAAAGGGACAATTCTATAATTATTTAGTAACAATTGATGGAACTACTAATGAAGTAGTAGACCCATATGCAAAAGCAGTTGGAGTTAATGGTAACCAAGGTATGGTTGTAGATTTAGCTTCTACAAATCCAGAAGGTTGGGATGAAGATACAAAACCAGTTCTTGAAGACCCAACAGATGCAATTATCTATGAAATGCATATAAGAGATTTCTCTATTTCAGATAATTCAGGAATATCACTTGAATATAAGGGTAAATATAATGGTGTATGGCAAGAAGGAACTACAATTCCAGGAACAGATGTTAAGACTGGAGTAGACCACTTAAAAGAATTAGGAGTAAATGTTGTTCATATACTTCCAACATTTGACCATCAATCAATTGATGAAACTAAATTAGATGTTCCTCAATTTAACTGGGGATATGACCCTAAAAACTACAATGTACCAGAAGGTTCTTATTCATCTGACCCATATACTGGAACAATAAGAATTGAAGAGTTTAAGAAAATGGTTCAAGAACTTCACAAAGCTGGAATAAGAGTAGTTATGGATGTTGTTTATAACCATACTGGAGCTACTTTAGATTCAAATCTTAACTTAGCAGTTCCAAATTATTATTACAGACAATCTGCAAATGGAACTTTCTCAAATGGTTCAGGTTGTGGAAATGAAACAGCATCAGAACGTTCAATGGTTAGAAAGTTTATGGTAGATTCAGTAACTTACTGGGCAAAAGAATATCATATAGATGGATTCAGATTTGACCTTATGGGATTACATGATATAGACACAATGAAAGAAATAAGAACTGAATTAAACAAAATTGATGATTCAATTCTTATGTATGGTGAAGGATGGACTGGTGGAGATTCTCCATTAGCATCAGATAAGGCTGCTACTAAAGTAAATACACCTAAATATGGTGAATTACAAATAGCTGCATTTAGTGACGATATGAGAGATGGTATAAAGGGACATGTATTTACAACAACAGCTCCAGCATTTATTAATGGTGGACAAGGATTTGAAGAAACAATCAAATTTGGTATTGTAGCTTCAACAGCAAATGATCAAGTTGATTCAAGTAAGGTTGCAAACCAAACTAAAGCTTGGGCAAATGAACCATATCAAACAATAAACTACGCTTCAGCTCATGATAACTTTACTTTATGGGATAAGTTACAAACAACTAATCCAGAAGCTTCAAGAGATGAATTAGTTCAAATGAACAAAATGTCAGCTGCAATAATTTATACTTCACAAGGTATACCATTTATACAAGCTGGTGAAGAAATGGCAAGAACAAAGGTTAATGAAGATGGAACATTTAATGAAAACAGCTATAATGCACCAGATTCAGTTAACCAAATTGATTGGGAAAGAAAAGTAGAATATAGTGATTTATATGACTATTATAAGGGTTTAATTTCTATGAGAAAAGCTCACAAGGCATTTAGAATGAATACTACTGAAGAAATTCAAAATAGCATTAAATTCTTAGATACAGACCTTGACCTTCCAGCTAATGTTGTAGCATACAACTTAAATGGAGAAACTGTAAATGATGTTTGGAAGAACATAATGGTATTATTTAATGCAAATGATACAGATGTTGAAATTCCACTTTACAATGGAGATTTAGATTGGGAAATTGTTGTTAATGGAGAAAGTGCAGGAGTTAAGTCTTTAGGAAGCATAAAAGGTTCAGAAGGTTCTGTAGTAGTTCCAGCACACAGTTCTTATGTTTTAGTTGATAAGGAAAGTTATGAAGCATCAATAGCTGATAACAATAACCCATCAGATGATGATAACAATAATGATAATAATAATCCATCAAATGATGATAAGAACAATAATAATAATTCATCAACTGGTGACAACAACAATAACAATTCATCAAATAATAGTAATAACAATAATTCAAGCACAACAACATCTAAAACTGGAGATTATAACAACATAGTTTTAATTTTAGGCTTAGTTATAGTTTCAGCTGCAGGAGTTATAGTATTTTCTAGAAAGAAAAAAATATCTTAAAAAAATAAAATTATAAAAAAGGTGGCTTAACTTGCCACCTTTTTTTCTATCCTTATAATACAATATAATGAATTAAAAAAGCTATGAAAAAATAAAAAATCATTTTTCCAAAGCTCTTTGTTTTCGTTTATATATTTATCTTAATTAGGCAGATATTTTTTATGAAAATATAGTTAAAATTTGAATATTATAAAAATTCGAGTTAATATGACAAAAATATCTATACATATAAGTCGAAATATGTTATTATATAAAAGAGGAAAGCTATGAAAAGAGGTGAGGTAATTGGTTATATATGAAGATTTATTAAACTTAAAAGAGTATAAAAGTGTTTTAGGGCAAAATGAATTAAAAAGTTCTCCTGTTTCAGAAAAGCTTGCAAAGGCTCTTATAGATAAGATAATAGAATATATAAAGTTAAGAGTTATAAAAAATAAAGAAAAAGAATATGAAGAGTTTAATATGGAATTATCATATTTAATTAATTATCAAGAACTTTTATTAGATAAAGTTAGCCTTTTAATTGATAATAAGGTTATAAATAAGGAAGATTTTATAAATTTAATAAAGGACTTTATATATAGAGGAACCTCTAAATGGGAAGTTATATTAGGGCTTATGTTATGCAAAGATTATTTAAAAGATTATGAAATAGACCATATAGTAAATGTGTTTTCTAAAAGTGGAGAATATATTTTTTATTTAAAAGATTGTATAAAAGATATGGAAAACTCTGAAGAATTTCTTTTTAACTTATGCAAAAAGACAGATGGAACAATAAGAGTTTTTGCTATAATTAATATGAATTTTTCTAAAGATGAAGAAGTAAAATATTTAATAAATGAAGGATATAAAAATAAACAATATACAAATTTATTAGTAAATTATATAGTAGAAAATAATATTATGTGGAAGTATTTAAAAAAGGATGATTTAAATTTTAGAGATATAAAAAATATTTCTTATATAGTAGTAGAGTATATAAAAGATAAAGATTTAGAAAGTTTACCTTGTATAATAGATTTAATAAAATTATATCTTCCATATGCAATTATAGAAGGAACTGATATTTATTCAATATATGCAGTTTTCTTATTAGATACAGTTATATCCCATAAAAGATTAGAGTTTATTAAAGATAGAGAATTTTTATTAAATATAATTAATGATAAATTAAAAAGATGTGAGTATCTTTTTAGAGAAGCAATAAAAAAGGTTCAGGGAAAAGTTAAGTATGTTATAGAACTTGGAGAATATTATAAATATAAATTTTCTTTTAAAGAGCTTAAACCTTATTTAAAAACTAAAAAAGATGGATATATTATATACTATTATTTTAAAAAATTTAAATTTATATTAGAAATAGAAGATTGTAGAAGATATTTTGCTGAGAATCCTGAATTTAAAGAAATTCTTGAATATTTTAATGATTTAGGAGGAAGTTATAAACTATCTAAAAATGAAGATTTTATAAGAAAATTTGACTTAGAATTAAAAAAAAGAAACCCTATCAGTTTATAAAAGATGATGCTGTTTCTTTTTTTTTATATTATTTCCTAAGGTATAAGAAATATGTTATAATTACCTAGAATATATAAAACTTTGAGGTGAAGATAATGAAATTATGGGGTGGACGTTTTAGAAAAGCCGAAAATGAGTTAATGGAAGAATTTAATAAATCCTTTGGATATGATAATGTTCTTTACAAAAAAGATATAGAAGGAAGTATTGCACATGTATATATGCAAGTAAAATGTGGACTTCTTACAAAGGAAGAAGGAAAAGAAATTACAGATGGTCTTCTTGAAATATTAGATGATATAGAAAGTGGAAAACTTCCATTAGAGGGAGACTATGAAGATATACATAGTTTTGTAGAAATAAATTTAATTGAGAGAATTGGAGATGTTGGTAAAAAGCTTCATACAGCAAGAAGCCGTAATGACCAAGTTGCATTAGATATGAGACTATTTGCAAAGGAAAAGGCTCAATCAATTACAGAATTAGTTAGTGATTTAAAAGAAACTTTAAAGAAAAAAGCAGATGAAAATCCAGTTATAATGCCTGGATATACTCATCTTCAAAGAGCACAAGTTGTAACATTTAAACATCATTTAATGGCATATTATAGCATGTTTGATAGAGATGAAAAAAGACTTCGTAATGCTCTTGAAATATTAGATGAATCACCACTTGGTTGTGGAGCATTAGCAGGAACTACTCATAATATTGATAGAACAATTACTCAAGAAAAGCTAGGATTTAAAAGACTTGTTACAAACTTTATGGATGGGGTAAGTGATAGAGATTATCTACTTGAGCTTATGAGTGATTTCTCAATTATAATGATGCATTTAAGCAGATTAAGCGAAGAACTTATTCTTTGGAACAGTAAAGAATTTGATTTTGTAGAAATTGATGATTTATATACTACAGGAAGTTCAATAATGCCTCAAAAGAAAAATCCAGATGGAGCAGAACTTATACGTGGAAAGACTGGAAGAGTTTATGGTAATTTAATGGGACTTTTAACAGTTATGAAAGGACTTCCACTTGCATATAACAAAGATATGCAAGAAGATAAAGAAGGATTCTTTGATAGTGTAAAAACAATAGAAATGTGTCTTCAAATAATGGAAAGAATGATTTCAACTTTAAAACTTAAAGAAGAAAACATGAAAAAGGCAGTTCATGGAGGCTTCTTAAATGCAACTGAAGTAGCAGATTATCTTGTTAATAAAAATGTTCCCTTTAGAGATGCTCATAGCATAGTTGGAAAAATTGTTATTTATTGTGAAGATAATAATAAGGCTATTGAAGAGTTAACATTAGATGAACTTAAACAGTTCTCAGAAGCTATAGACTCAGATATATATAGCTTTATAGATTATGAAAACATACTAAATAAGGGTATAAAGAAAAACTTAAAATAAATAATAAAAAGGTTGTCTTATTATTTTGTAAGACAACCTTTTTATTATTTAAGTTTTGTGTTAATTTTTTCAAGAAAATATGTTAAAAATATTGTTAAAGCATAATCATATATTAAAAATACAACATTAGCAAATATTATAAATAAGTAAATATTCATATTAATATTAAAATAGGATAAAAAGTTATTAATAAAAAATAACCCTACTAAAAGTAAAATATTAAAATATATAAGCTTAAATACTATTTCTAATGGAATTTTATTTAGTTTTTCAATGAAAAATTTTATAATTCCATAAATTCCAAATAAGAATATATACATTAAAGTATAATTAATTGGAAGAAGAAAAAAGCTTAGTGCTGATGTACCTATGTATACAAAAAATCCAGTTTTTAAGTTTCCTCTTATAATTGCAATTGGAATTAAACAAGAAGATAGTGTTAAAAGAGCAAGGGTATTTATTGGTATTATAGTTGTTAAATATAAAATTACAACACCTAAAGCTATTAAAATTCCTCCAAGGGTAATGTTTTTAGCCTTCATTTTATCACCTCTTTTATTTTAGCAACATCCTATAAGGTCTCCTCCAAAACATTCACATAATGAATCAAGACACCATAAATTCATGCAACAATTACAAGCATCATCTACATTAGAAGTTGTTCTATAATAAGGTTTACTATAACTTTTTCCTCTTGATTGTATTTTCTCTAAAGCTTGCCTATACTCAAGATTATTAGGATCCATTTCAGTTGCTTTAATTAAATAATTTCTTCCAGAATCAAACCATCCTTTGTTTATTTGAACTATTCCCATTAAAAAGTTCCACTCAGCATTTCTATTAGTTACTTTATTTAAAATACTTTCAGCAGATGCAAAATCTCCTTTTTGAATAAATACTCTTATAGCAAATAAATCCTGAGGATGGCTTGAGGAATTACTATAATTAGAGTTATTACTACTATAACTTGAATAATTATTTGAATTTGAATAAGATGAATTGTAAGTTCCATTGTTTTTTGTAAGCATATCATAGGCTTCATTTATTTCTACCATCTTTTTTTGTGCAAGTTCTTGAAGAGGATTATCTTTATATTGGTCTGGGTGGTATTGTTTAACTAGTTTTCTATAAGCTTTTTTAATTTCTTCTTGAGATGCTCCTGGTTTTACACCTAGCACTTCATATGGATTCATTTTCAAGGTCACTTCCTTTATTTTTGTTTATTAATTTTAAATATTTATCCATCATACCTAAATTTACAATGTTTTCTAATATACTTTTGTTTTTTTTAACTGGTAGTTTATTTAGATATTCTCTTAAATTATAGCTACAATTTAAAATATTAAACTCTAATCTTTCTTGTATGGTTTTAATAAAGCTATTATAGTCTAAAGTATTCTTATTAAAAAGATAATTTATAGGATTAAATTTATTTTTGTTTATATCATCTTCTAAATCATCTAAAGCATCAATTAAATATATCCATTTGCCAAGAAAATATCCTAAATTATAAAGATTTCTTCTTGTTTCTTGAGAGTCTTCTGTTATTTTTTCAGGATACATTTCTAAAATTTTTCCAACTATTTTCCCAAAAGGGTCACATATTTCATCTAAAGATTGAAAATTTTTGCTTGTTTCTAATTTGTTAAGCATATTAAGATTTTCTTTTATTATATCATTAATTAAATTAATTGATTTAGGAAATTTCTTTTTATAAGGATATAATATTAAGGAAAAACCTTTGCTTTTTAAGTTTTTATCATCCATCACATCATCTAAAAGTTTAAAGTAAACAAGAGATATATTCATATATGAAGAATAATTTAAAGATTTGTTGTTTAAGATAATAGGCTTTTTAGAAGTAGGATGAAGAAAACAGTTTTTTGTTTTAAATTCTAATTTATCTTCATTTAAGCTATCTAAAAGTATGGCTAAAAAAGTCATATCATAATTTAATGTCATTCTTGGAATATTTCCAAAGTTTTTTTTAATACTAAAACAAAGACTGCAATAATAACTTTTAAATAAATTATATTCTTTAACTTTAAGTTCAGAAATGAAAGGTTTTACATAGCCAAACACTTTTTAAAAACCTCCTTAATTTTATAAAATATATTATACATAAATAAAGGTTTTTCTACAATAGTTTTAACAAGTAAAAAATCTTTGAATTAATATTTATCATAAATATAATGAATGAAGGCATAATTATGTTAAAAGAAAGCATAACTTTACTATAAAATTAGAAAACACTTTTTTAGTAATTTTAATGCTAGCAATAGTTAGGGATTTTAAGAATACAAGTTATATTATATACCAATTAGATAATATTGCTGTTTACATTACATTAATTATGAAAAATATTGTTGAAATAAAATGACTAGAGATTTTAATTAATTAAAAATATTGAGTAAATTTTTAAATTTTAGTATAATTATTAAAATAAGAAAAGAAAGTAAGGTGATAAGCTATGAGCGAATTTATAGAATTTAAAGATGTAAAAAAGATTTATAAAATGGGAGAGGTAGAAATAGAGGCTTTAAGTGGAGTAAATTTTTCTATAAAAAAGGGAGAGTTTGTTGTAGTTGCAGGGGCTAGTGGAGCTGGAAAAAGTACAATATTAAATATATTAGGTGGAATGGATACTCCAACTAGTGGAGAGATATTTGTAGATAATGCAGAAATAAGTAAATATTCACAAAAAGAGCTTACTACATATAGAAGATATGATATAGGATTTGTTTTTCAATTTTATAATTTAGTACAAAACTTAACAGTAGTTGAAAACGTTGAACTTGCAACTGAAATATGTAAAAATCCTCTTAATGTAATGGAAACTATTGAAGCTGTTGGATTAAAAGAAAGAAAAGATAACTTCCCAGCACAACTTTCAGGAGGGGAGCAACAAAGGGTTGCAATAGCAAGGGCATTAGCTAAAAATCCTAAACTTCTTTTATGTGATGAACCAACTGGTGCTTTAGATTATAACACAGGAAAAGCAGTATTGAAACTTCTTCAAGATACCTGTAGAAAATATAAAATGACAGTAGTTGTTATAACCCATAACTTAGCTTTAACTCCAATGGGAGATAAGGTTATAAAGGTTAAAAATGGAAAGGTAAGTTCTGTTACAATTAATGAAAATCCAACTCCTGTTGAAAGGATTGAGTGGTAATTATGAAAAAAACTTTAGTTAAAGATACCTTTAGGGAAGTTAGAAAGTCTTTAGGAAGATTTTTTTCTATTTTTGCAATAGTAGCAATTGGAGTAGCTTTTTTTACAGGAATTAAATCCTCATCTCTTGTTATGAAAAATACAGCAGATAGTTATTATGATGATTATAATTTAATGGATTTTAGAGTGCTATCAACTTTAGGATTAACTGAAGATGATATATCTAAGATTAGAAAAGTAGATGGAGTAAAGGGAGTTTATCCAACCCATAGTATAGATGTATTAACATCAATAAAATCAGATGAATATGTTCTTAAGGTTTTTGGACTTCCAATAAATAATATTTCAGATAGTAATGAAAACTATATAAATAGGGTTAACCTTGTAGAGGGAAGACTTCCAGAAAAATCAGGAGAGTGTGTTGTAGAAGAAGGAAACTTTTTAGCCTTTTCATTAAAGGTAGGAGATAAAATAAAACTTTCTACAGGTAAAGATGAAGATATATCTAAGTATTTAAAAAATGAAGAATATACTGTAGTTGGAAAGGTAGAAACTCCATATTATCTTTCCTATGAAAAAGGAACAAGTGATATAGGCAGTGGAAAAGTAAATAGCTTTATTATGATTTCTGAAGATGACTTTAATATGGAAGTATATACAGAAGCTTTAGTTACTGTAAAGGGTGCTAAAGAACTTAATTCTTATGATGATGAGTATTTTGAAGTAACAGATAAGGTTAAAGAAAAACTTGAAAGTCTTGGAGAAACTCAGGGAGAAGTTAGAATTGATGATTTAAAAAAACAAGCCTTAGAAAAACTTAATGAAGGAAAAAGTGAATATGAAAAAAATAAAAAGCTTTATGAGGATAAAATAAAGGAAGCAGAAGAGAAAATAGCTTCAGGAAAAAATCAATTAACAACAGGGGAAAAGGAACTAGAAGATAAAAAGAATGAGTTTAATACCTTTATAGAACAATCAGAAAAAGCATTATCAGAAGGAGAAAATCAAATTCTTCAAGGGGAAGAACAGTATAAAAAAGCAGTAGAAGAATATGAAAAATCAAAAAAGCAGTATGAAACAATAAGAAGTCAATATGACTCTATTAAAACTGAATATGATAAAGCTAGAGAAGATTTTGAAAGTAAAAAAGAAGAAGCAAATAAAAATATAGATTCTTTTGAAGAACAGTTAAAAGGACCTAAAGAAAATGTGAAACAGCTAAAAGAAGAAATACAGAGTCTTTATAATAGTCTTGAAAATGAAGATTTAACAGATATAGAAAGAAAAATTATAAACTCAAAAATAAAGTTAAAAGAAACTAAATTAAAAACAATAGAGGTAACTTTAAGTTATTTAGAAAGTAAAATAGAAAAAGAAAGAAATAAAATTCTTTTAGCAGAAAAAGTTTATCAAGTTGTTGAAAACCAATTTGTTAATATAGAAAATGCTCTTAATTCAGGTAAAGAACAATTATCTCAAGGAGAAAGTAAACTTAATTTAGCAAAGGAAACTTTAGAAAATTCAAAAACTCAACTTCAAGAGAAAAAAGCTGAACTTGAGAATGGAAAAGTTACTGGAGAAAATGAATTAAAAAAGGCAGAAGAAAAACTTACTTTAGGCAAAGAAGAGATTAAAAAAGCAGAAGAGGAACTTGAAAAGTCTAAAAAATATGGACAAGAACAATTAGACAAAGCTTTAGAAGAAATTAAAAGAGGGGAAGAAAAAATAAATTCTATAGAAGCACCTTCTTGGTATGTTTTAGATAGAAAGCTTCATTATAGTTATATGGATTATGGAAATGCAGCTGATAAAATGAATTCAATAGCAAAGGTATTCCCAGTATTTTTCTTTTTAGTAGCAGCTTTAGTATGTTTAACTACAATGACTAGAATGGTTGATGAACAAAGAGGGGAAATAGGAACTTTAAAGGCATTAGGATATGACAAAAAAGACATTGTTTTAAAATTTATAATTTATGCTTTTATTGCAAGTATTTTAGGAGGTATTTTAGGAGTTTTTATAGGCTCTTTACTATTTCCAACAGTTATTTATAATGCTTGGGCAATTATGTATGTAATGCCTTCAGTAAAACTTATATTTGATTGGAAGCTTGCACTTCTTGCAATAATAATTGCAACATTAATAACAACCCTTGCAGCATTAATTTCTTGTTATAAAGAATTAGTTGCAACACCATCTGTTTTAATGAGACCTCTTCCACCTAAAAATGGAAAGAGAATATTCTTAGAAAAAGTAACATTTATATGGAATAGATTATCCTTTACTAAAAAGGTAACTGCAAGAAATTTATTTAGATATAAGAAGAGATTTTTTATGACTGTTATAGGAATAAGTGGATGTACAGCCCTTTTATTAATAGGCTATGGAATAAAAGATTCTATTAAAGCTATAGCAGATATACAATATGGAGATATTATAAAATCTCAATGTAATATTACTTTAAGTGATGATTCAACAATAGAGGAAAGAAAAAAGGCTTTAGAAGAAATAAAAAATAATAATGGAATAGATAGTGCTTTAGATGTTGAGTATAAAAATACAACTTTAAAAGATGGAAATTCTGAAGTAAGCATTTCTTTAGTTGTTCCATCAGATGTAGAAAAATTTAAAGAACAAGTATGCATTAGAGAAAGAAAAAGTAAAACTTTACTTGATTTAAATGAAAAAGAAGTTATTATTTCAGAAAAATTAAGTAAGAACTTAGGAATTAAAGAAGGAGATAAAATAAATATAACCATTGGAGATGGATATTATGATGAAGTTGTAGTTGGTGGCATTATGGAAATGTATGTAGGTCACTATGTAGTAATGTCTCCAGACTATTATAAAGAAACCTTTAAAGTTACTCCAGATTATAATGCAGTATTTGCTTTAACAAAAGATAAAAATACTTCTAGTGAAAAAGAACTTGGAAAAGAAATAATGAGTATAGATAATGTAAAATCAATAAACTTTTATTCTTCAATGTTAAAAACCTTTAATGATACAATATCAAGTTTAAATTTTGTAGTTGCAGTATTAATAATATCAGCAGCAGCTTTAGCTTTTGTTGTATTATATAATTTAACTAATATAAATGTAAGTGAAAGAATAAGAGAAATAGCAACAATAAAGGTTTTAGGATTTTATGACAATGAAGTTGCAGCATATGTATATAGAGAAAATATGCTTCTTACATTAATAGGCTCTATAGTAGGACTTGCTTTAGGAGTATTACTTCATAGATTTATTATGAGTACTATTGAATTTGATAATGTTATGTTTGGAAGAAATATAGACTTTTTAAGTTATATATATTCTATTTTACTTACTCTTGGATTTGGACTTTTAGTAAATTTAGTAATGTATTTTAGATTAAAGAAAATTCCAATGGTAGAATCATTAAAATCAGTAGAATAAATTGAATAAAATCCTCCCTTTGATGAAATAATAAATTTAAGCATCATAAGGAGGATTTTTTTATGTCAACAGCAATAATAACATCAATAATATCAGCTACTTCAATAATATTAGGCTCTTTAGTAGGGGCTTTATGTAGCTTTTTAATAAATAAAAATATAAATGAAAAAAGAATAAAAGAAGATTATAAAATAATTGAGGTAAATAGAAAATATGATAAAATTTGCAAAGAAAAAGAACTTTGTAATAATGCAAATATAATAAGACTTGATATAATAACTGCTATTTTTCAAAGTATAAGAAGTCTTCAAAATAAAGATAAAGAAAAAAACTATCTTTATTTAATGCCACTACATAAGGAATATTCTTTAGTTGTAGTATCTTTAAGTGATAAATATACTCTTCAAGAACTTAGCCTTATATATCAGCTTTATGGAATTATAGAGAAGGTAAATAGAGATATAAAGGTATGGAAGGTAGGAGATAATAGAGCTTATGATAAAGTACTTAAAGGTTTTAAATCAATTCTATATAAAATATATAAAGATAATTATGAAATTATATTAAAAGTAAATCCAGATATGATTTCTTATGAAGAATTATATAATAATGAATATATTAATACTGATTATAAAGAAGTATTAAAAAAATTAGATAAGTTATGCTTTATGGAAAATAAAATAGAAAAATAAAAAGTTAGAAAATAAATGTAACAAATCTGGAAAAATATGTTATAATTAAAATATAAAAATTTAGATAGGAGGAGTTACATGAAAAGGTATATAAAAATAATGAAGTCACTAATAGAAGAATATGATTTTGATTTACAAATGGCTTTAGAAACTCATGATTTAAGAGAATATTATAGCTATGATAAAATATATAATTATAATAGTAAAGAAGAACTTGAAGAAGCAAATTATACAAGACGTTTAAGGCTTGCAACAGCTATGTTATATTCAACAGAATTTGAAGATGAAGAAATTGAAGAACTTGCAGATATATTTTTTTTATATGAATTTAAAAATAAAAAAGAAATTACCTTTACTAAAGGTGATGTTTTAGACATACTTGATTCTATAAGAGCAAAGTATAAAGAAATAGATGATTTAAAATTTTTTAATAGAGTAAAAAAATTAGATTCTAATTGTAAAATTAATTGCATAAAAAAATCTAATATAAAAGGCATTGAAAATCTTCTTATTGAAGAATGTATAGAAATAACAATAAATTTAAAAGAATATGATACAGCTTCTAAATTAATAGATGAATGGATTAAAGAACAAAAAGAATGGAATGTAGATAATTTAGGAAAACTTTATTACTTTGAAAGAGATAGAAAAAATTATAAAGGGCAACTTTTAGCAGAAGAAAAAATAATTAATATTGTAAAAAAATCCTTTGATAATGATGAAATAAGTGAAAGGCTTAATAAATATGCTAAAGACCTTATTAGCTTTAAGTATTATAATAAGGCAGAAAAAACATTAAAGGAAATAATGCCTTATTTAGAAAAAACAGATGTAACCTGGTATGAAACTATTTTAGGACAAGCAGTCTTAGAAAATTATATAGATTTAATACTTGAAAATCCAGAAAACAAAAAAAGAAAAAAATTATGGAATGAAATAAAACCTTACTTAGAAAAAACAAAAAATTATATGCCTATTGTTTTAAAAAGGAAAATAGAGAAGGCTAAAGAAAGTATTGCATAATTTTTAATATTAAGAAATAATTAAGGAAAAATAAGATTATATTAATTGACCAATTAAAAGATTAAATTATAAAATATAGGTATGAAAAAAAATTACATACCTATATTTTTTATTGTAAATTTAAAGCTGAGGGGAAAAAATGAGAAAATCTTTTAAAGTTATAGTTTTAGGAATAGTAGTAATAGTAACAGCCATGCTTATGTGTAAGTCTGGAAATAAGGCTTATGAAAAGAAATTAACCTTTAATTCTATAGATGAAATTATAGAAGTTTTAAATAATAATCCATTAGAGGCTAAAGATAAATCAGGAGTTAATGTAACAAGTAATATATTTTCAGAATGTTTATCTAAAAGAAAAAGAATATGTGGCCATAATTTAGAATATTCAAAAATTAAGCTAAAGTATAATGAAGAAAAAAATACAAAGAAAGCTAAAAATCAAATTATTAATGAATATTTAAATATGTGCAAAGAAAGTTTAAAAGGTTATAAAGAACCTAAAAAAATTGATGCTAGAATATATGATTTTCAAGGAAATTACACTTATTATGAGGAGAAAAATGAAGGAGAAATAACTCTAGTATTTATTGATGAAGGAGAAGGATGGGTTATAGATTATTTTATGATTTCTAAATATTATGAAGAAGAAACAGAAGAAAAAGAGGAGGAGGTGAGGGATAATTTATGATAGAAATTAATAAGCTTTTTGTGGAATTAGAAGAAAAAGAAATTTTACATAATATAAATTTAAAATTTCATAAGGGTAAAATTTATGGGATTATAGGACCAAATGGAGTTGGGAAAACAACTTTTATTAAAACTTTAGTTGGAATATATAAAAATAATAAAGGAAATATTTTATATGATGGTGAAGAGGTTTATGATAATCCAAAGGTAAAAGAAAAGATAGCTTATGTAGCTGATGAAAATAACTTTTTTGCATCTTTTAAAATAAAAGATATTATAAAATTTTATAAGATGGCTTATAAAAACTTTAAAGAAGAAAGATTTCATAATATTAATAAAATATTTAATGTTAATATAAATAAAAGGTTTTATATGCTTTCTAAAGGTACTAAAATGAGGGTAGCTTTAATGATTGCCTTTGCCCAATGTGGAGAATATATGATTTTAGATGAGCCTACATCAGGTCTTGACCCAATACTAAAAAGTAAGCTTTTAAAACTTTTAAAAAAAGAAGTTAAAGAAAGGGATATAACTATTATAATAAGTTCTCACCATTTAAACGAACTTGAAAAAATATGTGATGATATTGTAATTATTAATAATGGAGAAGTATCTTATGAAAGTAGTTTAGAGAATATGAGAAAAACTATTAAAAAAATTCAAGTAGCCTTTGATATGCCTGTATATGAAGAAGACCTTAAAGAAATAGATGGAGTATTTAGGTTTTCAAAGGTTGGAAGGGTATTTACAATAATAACAGATGATTATAGTGAAAAATTTATAACTGAAATTAACAAATTTCAGCCTCTCTTTATTGAAGAAATTGACCTAAATTTAGAAGACATATTTATTTATAGATTGGAAGAGGGGAATATAGATGAAGAAATTATATAATAAAGCACTATTTTATCAATATTTATACAATGGAAAATGGATAATATTATTTGGAATTATTATTTTTTATATTTCAGTTTATGGAGAAACACAAAATTTATTTACTGCTTTAAAAAGTAATATAAGTTCAATATATACAAATAAAATGGACTCTAGAAGTATTTTATATTTATTTATTATGTGTGTTATTTTATTTGGAATTTATATTTTTACTACAGGATTTAATAAAAGAAATAATTTAACATTTTTAAATGCTTCTCCTTTTACAAGAAAAGAAATAAAGAAAAATGAAATATTATTTTTATTATATTCATTAAGTATATTTATACTTATTTTTATATATATGAATTTATGTCTTTATTATAATCAAAGAGAACTTTTATCTATATCCTATAATTATATTTATGTACTTATAAGTGATACTTTAAGATTAATATTTATAGGATGTTTATTTATTGTTTATCTTGAATTTATGGATATGATTTTTTCAAATACTATTTTTACAATTATAGCAATGATTATATTTCCTTTAGCTTTTATATGTAATTTTCTTTGTATAGTATCTATTTTAAAGAATATAGAACTATTTTCTTTTGGTGGGATTATAAATATTATTTTAGCTAAAATAGTAAATATTATTATAAACTATTTGTTATTAGGATATTATAATATTACCAAAATAGAAAGTATAATAACTTATTTATTTTTACTTTTAATAATAGTAGTAGGTTTTATTTTAATAGATAAAATTAATAAAAAATTTACAATAAATAATTTAAATAAATTTTTTAGTTTTGGAATTGTTAAAAAAATATTTATATGGGTAACTTCTTTAAGTGTTGTAAATTTTATAATTGCTATGCTTTTTAATAATTATATGTATGAAATATATTATGAAAAATTTTATAATGAAAATCCTTATTATATAGGACAAACTCCACTGCCTTTTAATTTATTAGAAAAGATATTAATTTTTATAATAATAAGTATAATTGTAATATTAATAACAAAGTTTTTAGTAAAGAAAATTAATAAATTTGTAGAGAGAATAATGTAGAACAAATCTTAATTCTTTAGAATATTATATACTAATCTAAAGAATAGGAGTTGATTAACTATGTCAAGATGCTGTTGTAGATGTAAGAATAGATGCTGTAGTTGCAATAATTCATGCAACTGTAATAATTTTAGAAATTGTGGCGGATTTGGTAACTGTGGGGGATTTGGTAATTGTGGTGGCTTCGGAAATGGAGCATGGGCTTGGATTTGGATAATTTTATTATTTGGTTTTGGAGGTTTTGGAGGCTTTGGTGGCTTTGGACCTGGTTTCTTCTGGTAATATTAAATTTATAAATGCTTTTTAAAAAAGATTAATAATTAAAATCACTTTCCTTAAAGGAAGGTGATTTTTTTATATTAAAATTTTTAAATTAAGTTGTTATTTTTATTTTCTAAAGTTATAATCAATTAAGATAAGGAAAAAGGTGGCGAAATTGTGGAAGAAAGATTACAAAAGTTTATGGCAAGTTGTGGAATAGCTTCTAGAAGAAAATGTGAAGAGCTTATTTTATCAGGAAAAGTTAAAGTTAATGGAGTTGTTGTAACAGAACTTGGAGTAAAGGTTAATGGAAATAAAGATAAAATTGAATATAATGAGAAAATAATAAAACCAGAAGAAAAAAAGGTTTATATACTCCTTAATAAACCAGAAGGTTATATAACCTCTGTAAAGGATGAAAAAAATAGAAAAACTGTTTTAGATATAGTTAAAGTAGAAGAAAGAATATATCCTATAGGGCGACTTGATTATGACAGTTCAGGTCTTCTTTTATTAACAAATGATGGAGATATATATAATAAGATAATTCATCCTAGAGTAGAAATAACAAAAAAATATATAGCTGTTGTACAGGGTGAATTTAAAAAGCAGGAATTAGAAAAGTTTAAAAAGGGAGTAGATATAGGAGGGTATATTACAGCTAAAGCAGAAATTAAGGTTTTAAAGTATGAAGATGATAAGACTACAGTAGAGATAGGAATACATGAAGGAAAAAACAGACAGATAAGAAAAATGTGTGCAGCTTTAAATCATAATGTTTTAGCTTTAAAGAGAATTTCTATTGGAAAGATAAAATTAGGAAATCTTAAAAGAGGGGAATATAGAGATTTAACAAGGGAAGAGCTTAATTATATAAATAGTTTATAGAGGTGAAAAAAATGTATAGGTATGTTGGGGATATAAGTAAAATTTCTCAAAATATAATAAAAGATTATTTAGAAAATAAAGAAGTAGCAATAGATGGAACTTTAGGAAATGGTCATGATACAGATTTTTTATCAGAAAATTTTAAAAGGGTATATGCTTTTGATATTCAAAAGGAAGCTTGTTTAAATTATGAAAAGAAAAATATTAAAAATGTTAAAGTAATAAATGATTCTCATCATCTTTTTAAAAATTATATTAAAGAGGAAGTTAATTGTATTATGTATAACTTTGGTTTTCTTCCTGGAGGAGATAAAAGTATTACAACCTTACATGAAACTTCTTTAGAAAGTATAAAAGAAGGATTAAATTTACTTAGTCATGAAGGTATTATCACATTATGTATATATACAGGTCATAGTGAAGGGAAAAAAGAAGAAAGTTTCATTTTAGAATATTTAAAGAAACTTCCTAAAAATGAATATGGAGTTATGATTCATTCTTTTTTAAATAGAGATAATGCACCAAAGCTTGTAGTTATTGAAAAAAAATAAGTTTTAAATTATTATTTATTGAAGATGTTTTTTCATGGTGGTAAAATAAAAATGCATTTTATAAAAAATAAAAATGCAAAAATATTACAAGTTATAAATTGGGTAGGATGATAAAATGGAAAAAAAAGAAAATGATAAGGACTTAATGAAACTTATTCAAAATAGATTTTCAAGACTTAGTAAGGGACAAAAACTTATAGCTGAATACATATTAAATAATTATGATAAGGCAGCTTTTATGACTGCAGCTAAACTTGGGGGAGCTGTTGGAGTATCAGAATCTACAGTAGTAAGATTTGCAAATGAATTAAATTTTTCAGGATATCCAAAACTTCAAAAAGCTCTTCAAGAATTAATTAAAAATAAACTTACAACTGTTCAAAGATTAGAATTATCAAATGATTTTGTATCTGATGGAGATGCTCTTAAGGGAGTTTTAAAAGCAGATATGGAAAATATAAGAGCTACTTTAGAAAAAATTAATTCTTATACTTTTGAAGATGTAGTTAATTCTATTTATAAGGCAAAAAAAATATATATAATAGGACTTAGAAGTTCAACAGCATTAGCAGAATTTTTAGGCTTTTATTTAAATATAATTCTTCAAAATGTAAGAATTGTAAGCTATGGAATTTCAGATATATTTGAACAAGTTATAAATATTAGCGAAGGTGATTTAGTAATAGGAATTGGTTTCCCAAGATATGCTACAAAAACTATTGATATTTTAGATTTTGCTAAAAGTAGAGGAGCAGAGGTTGTTGCTTTAACAGATAGCCTTTTATCACCTTTAGCAGCTAAAGCTGATTATACACTTATAGCTCAAAGTAATATGGCATCTTTTGTGGATTCTTTAGTAGCACCTCTTTCTGTAATAAATGCTTTAATAATAGCAATTGGAATGAGAGAAAAGAATAATATATCAGATACTTTTAATAATTTAGAAACTATTTGGAAAGAATATAATGTTTATTCATATAATAATAAGAATGTATCAGATGATGAATAGAAAAGATTAGATTGACGTATATGTAAAAAAATGGTATCATAATTTCGTATTAAGATACCTTTTATTTTTAGCTTAAGAAAAGGGTAACAGACATAAGGAGGCTTTATTTATGGAATTTTGTCAGGTGTTAATTTTCCCTTTTTCTAAAGATAGTGATAATGTAAAGTACTGTTTGTTTAAAGATAAAAATGATGATAAGGGCTGGAAAAGTATTGTAAGCGTATGTGAAAAAGGTAGAACAATTATGGATACAGCTAAAAGAAAAACTTGGGATGTTTCAAAAATTGTTATGGATTCAAAAATCATTAAATTTGATACTAAAATAAATAAAACCTATATTAAAAAGGTTAAAGAAAATGGTGAAAAACATAGATTTTTAAAAGAATGTAGAGAGTGTTGTTTTGGAGTTGAAGTAAATAATCAAGAGATAATTTCAAAGGGACAATTTGAATATAAATGGCTTTCCTTTAAAGAAGCAGTTTCTGCTTTGAAAAAAGAAGAGGATAAAAAGGCCTTGTATGAATTAAATAAAAGATTAAATGATAATAGCTATGATAAGTAAAAGTTAAGGAGCTTTTCACAATTTAAAAAAATTTATTAATAATTTTTTATGTGGAAAGCTCCTTTAATTTATAACATAATATCTATATTATATTTTTCAAGCCAATAGTTTACTTGAATTAAATAAGCTATAAGCTGAGGGCCAGTCATAAGCTGACCATACCATGGAACCTTATAAGAACTTCCTTTAGTTTTAACAATTTCTTTAACCTTTTCCTTATCAATAAGAGAAAGTATAGGAGAGGTTTTATTATTTAGGATATTTTTCATAATTGAACATACTATTTCAGTATAAATAGGATTATGAGTTTTAGGATAAGGGCTCTTTTTTCTATAAATTATATCTCTTGGAAGTATTCCTTCAAGGGATTTTCTAAGAAGACCTTTTTCTCTTCCCTCTAAAAGTTTAATTTTACTTGGAATATTAAAAGCATATTGTGCTAAGTTTATATCTGCAAAAGGAACTCTAACTTCTAAACTATTTGCCATACTCATTCTATCTTTACGATTTAAAAGGGTAACCATAAACCATTTTATATTTAAATAAAATAATTCTCTCATTCTAAAATCTTCTTTATCTTCATTATCAAGATGAGGAACCTTTTTTAAAGTATCTTTATACATAGCTTGAGATAATTCTTCAAGTTCTAATTTTTTTATTCCATCATTTAAAATAGATAATCTATCATTAATAAATCTAGACCAAGGAAAGGTATTTGCATATTTTAATTCAGTACGAGTAAACCAAGGATAGCCACCAAAAAGTTCATCTGCACATTCACCTGAAAGTGAAATTACAAAATCCTTTCTAACTTCTTTGCAAAATAAAAATAAGGAAGAATCTACATCTGCCATTTGAGGAAGGTCATTTGCCTCTGTTGCATTATATAAAGCATAGGCTAAATTTTTATGATTTAATGTTATAGTTTTATGATTTGAACCTATAAATTTTGCCATTTCTTCTGCCCAATATTCATCTGAGGTAGGTTGAAATAGAGAGGATTTAAAATATTTATCATTATCTTCATAGTCAATAGAATAAGTAGTTAAAATTTTATTTTTCTTTTTAAATTCATTAGAGACTATAGCAGAAATAGCAGAAGAGTCTAAACCACCAGATAAAAAAGTACATAAAGGGACATCTCCTACAAGCTGTCTTTTTATAGCATCAATTAATAAAGTTTTTGTATGATTAATTATTTCTTCTAAAGTTTCTGTATTTTCTTCTGCTTTTACATCCCAATATTCTTTTAAGATACAATTATCTTTATTTATTATCATATAATGTGCTGGAGGGATTTCTTTTATATCTTTAAAAACTCCACTTCCAGGAATTCTTGAAGGACCTAGTGCAAATAATTCTGTAAGGCCTTTTTCATCAACTATAGGTTTTATATCAGGATGACATAATATAGCTTTTATTTCAGAGGCAAAAATAATATTATTATTTTTTATAGAATAAAATAAAGGTTTTACCCCCATTTGGTCTCTAGCTAAAAAGATAGTATTTTCTTTTTTATCAAAAACAGCAAAGGAGAAAATACCATTTAACTTTTCTACAGCCTTTTCTTTGTAACATATATAAGAGTTTAATAAAACTTCAGTATCTGAATAAGAGTTAAATTTAAATCCTTTGTTAAGTAAATCCTTTCTTAAATCTTCAGTATTATAAAGTTCTCCATTATATATAAGGATATATTCTTTATTTTCTATATTTTTTATCATTGGTTGTTTTCCACCATCTTTATCAACTACAACTAATCTTCTATGGCCAAAAAGAACATTTTTAGATAAGTAATGTCCTTCTTCATCAGGACCTCTTTTAGTTAAAGAATTTTCCATTTTAAATAAAATCTCTTTATCATCTAATATATTTTTATGAAAATTAATTATACCTAAAATTCCACACATAAAAATACCTCATTTCAAAATTCATATTTCTAAAATTCATATATATGTTAAAATATGATATAAGTTTATAAAAAGTTACAATGTAAAAAAGGATGAAATTATTTAATATTAGGAGTATACTAAGAATAAATATAAATCATACCTTAGGAGGAATATATGAGTAAATTTTGGAATGAAACAGTAAATAAAATTGAACCTTATGTACCAGGAGAACAACCAAGAGACAAAAAATATGTAAAGTTAAACACAAATGAAAATCCATATCCACCATCAAAAAAGGTACTTGAAGCTGTAAAAAATTCAGCTAATGAGGATTTAAGACTTTACCCAGACCCATTATGTACAGAATTAAATGAAACAATTGCAAATTTTTATGGGTTAGATAAAGATAATATATTTTTAGGAAATGGTTCAGATGAAGTATTAGCCTTTTCATTTATGACATTTTTTTCAAAAAATAAAACAATTCTATTTCCAGATATAAGCTATAGTTTTTACCCTGTATATGCAGAATTTTTTGGATTAAATTATAAAATGGTTCCTTTAGATGAAGAGTTTAATATTCCACTAGAAGAGCTTAAAAAGGAAAATGGAGGAGTAATACTTCCAAATCCTAATGCTCCAACAGGAAAATACATAGATACAGATAAGTTAAAAGAACTTTTAGAAGCAAATAAAGATACTGTAGTTATAATAGATGAAGCTTATGTAGATTTTGGTGGAGAAAGTATGGTTAAATACATTAAAGACTATAAAAATTTATTAGTAGTACAAACTTTCTCAAAATCAAGGTCTTTAGCAGGAGCAAGAATAGGCTTTGCCCTTGGAGATAAGGAACTTATTGAAGGGTTAAATAGAGTAAAAAATAGTATAAATTCTTATACAATAGATAAAGTAGCTTTAAATGCAGGAAAGGCAGCTATCGAAGATAAAGAGTACTTTGAAGAAACAAGAAATAAAATAATAAAAACAAGAGAAAATGTTATAAAAACTTTAAGAGAAATGGGCTTTAAAGTTTTAGATTCTAAAGCAAACTTTGTATTTGCATCTCATAAAGATTTTGAAGGACAATACCTTTATGAAGAACTAAGAAATAGAGGAGTATTAGTAAGATTCTTTAATAAAGATAGAATAAATAAATTCTTAAGAATAACAATTGGTACAGATGAAGAAATGAATGTATTAATTGAAAAACTTAAAGAAATTATAAATAATTAGCTTGGTTTAAAAATATTAAAGGCGTGGCAAAAATCTTATTACCACACCTTTATTTTTTCATAAATTCTTTGTATTTGTCTTTTAAAATTTTAAATGTATCATTAAATCTTAATGATTTTGCTCTTGGGTAGTTAATAAGCATATTTGAGTATTTGCTTTTAAATTTTATAAGAAGGTCTTGGTAGTCTTTGTTTAAATTTTCTATTTTAGGAATTAGTGCCTTATAGTCTTTGCTTTTGTTTTCAATTTGTATCTTTAAGTTTTCTGTTTCTATTTTTACCTTATCAATAAATGATAATAATTTATTAAGGTCAAGTGCTTTTTTAGCAGAAATAAAAAAGTCTATTAAAAATATAATACTTATTATAAAAACTATTATAGTTATTGTATTAGATTTTAAACTTAGAACAAAATTTTCAACTGGCTTATGAATAAATAAGGTAAGGGCTACTGATAAAACTCCCCAAAATAGGGAACTTTCAAGACATATACGCCCTTGGAAGTTAAACTTGTCTTCTGTATAATCCCAATATTTAATTTTAAAAATATTTTCTATAAGTACTGCTGCAATATATTCTAAAAGAGTTGCTGCAATCATTCCAGCAAAGTATATTAAAATAGGCTTATCCTTTATTGGAAGAGACACAAAAAGCATCATTACAGCACCAAAGCCATATATAGGAAGCATAGGAATTTTTAAAAATCCTCTGTTAACAAGTTTTCTTGTTCTAACAGATACAATAGAAGATTCAACTATCCAACCTAAAAAACAGTATATATAAAAAATAAAAATCCAAATAGTAAATGAATAAGTAAACATCATGTCTCCTTGTAAAAAATAAAATTAGTAAGTTAAAAGTTAAACTTTAATTTTTATTATAATATAAAAGAATATGTATATCAAATAAGCTACAATTTCGAGAAACAAATTAACATAGAATTTAAGAAAAAGTTTGAAAGTTATGATTAAATTATATTTATAAATATTAATATAAAAAAATAAAACAATATTATTTATTATATTAAGAAAAACATTTAACAAATATTGAAGCAATATATTAAAAGATGATATTATATAGATATTATAAGGAGCATGATAACTATGGATAAACAAATATTAGAATTATTACAAGGTATGGCAGAAAATATTAATGAGTTAAAGATGGGTCAAAAAGAAACCAATAAAAGATTTGATAAAATTGAAACAGATGTAAAAGAATTAAAGACAGATGTTAAAGCAATAGATAAAAAAATAGATACATTATATAATGCAGTTGCAGAAACAAAAGAAGATATTACAGAAATAAATCAAGGAATAACATTATTAGATAGCAAAGTGATAAAAATCCAAAATGTTACAAGAAATAATTCTTTTGAAATAGCTAATTTAAAATTTTCTAATAGATAATATTATTTAGAAGAGGTTTAATTGATTATTAACCTCTTCTTTTTATAGCATATACCCATAGGAATATATATTGAATATAGATTTTTTAATGAAAAAGTACATTAAAAATAGGTCTATTTATTAGTGAGTTAAAATTTCAGCTCCAGTTTCTGTTATTAAAACTGTATATTCCCATTGTGCTGATGGATAACCATCTTCAGTAAGAACTGTCCAGTCATTATCTGCATCTATAAATATTTCAGGGTCTCCCATATTAATCATAGGTTCTATTGTAAATACCATACCAGGAACTAAAAGCATATCTGTACCTTTTTTACCTACATGTGCAACAAAAGGGTCTTCATGGAACTCTAAGCCAACTCCATGTCCACCAAATTCTCTTACTACAGAGTATCCATTTGCTTCTGCATGAGTTTGAACAGCTTCTGCAATATCCCCTAAAAATCCCCATGGTTTTGCTGCTCTAAAGCCTAAATTTAAACATTCCTTAGCAACATCAACTAATTTATTCATTTCAGGATTTACATTTCCTATTTTAAACATTCTTGAAGCATCTGAAAAATATCCTTCATATATTGTAGAAACATCTACGTTAATAATATCTCCATCTTTAAGAATTATATTTTTATCAGGAATACCATGACATACTTCATCATTTATAGATGTACATACGCTTTTTGGGAAACCTTCATAATTAAGAGGGGCAGGTATAGCACCTTGAGATATTGTATAATCATAAACTAAAGTATTTATTTCTTCAGTTGACATTCCAGCTTTAATATTTTTGGCAACTAAATCTAAAACGGCTGTATTTATTTTTGCACTTCTTTTTATCCCTTCAATTTGTTCCTTAGTTTTAATAAGGTTTCTGCTAGGAACAATACATCCTTGAGATTTAAAATGTGCAATTTTTTCATCAATTTCTAAGTGGCATTTTTTATATTTTTTATTGCTTCCACACCAGCATAAATCATTTCTACTTAAATTCATTAAAATACTCTCCTTAAAATAAAATTATTTATTAAAATTATATACCTAAGAATAAAGTAATGCAAACTTACTATAGTCTTAGTATTATTAAGGTTTTGATTTTTTTTAATAACATATTTGACCTATGAAAGAAAAGATAATTATAAAATAAAAAGTTTTTTAATTATTCTTTAAATTTTCCTTCTTATATAGTAAAATAATTAATTAGGATAAGGTTTAGGAGGAAGTTTAGTGAGTAGGGTAATAGTAATTGGAGCAGGTCCTGCTGGAATGATGGCAGCTATAGAAGTTGGGAAAAAACATGAAGTTATTTTATTAGATGGAAACGATAGAATTGGAAAAAAGTTATTTATTACTGGAAAAGGAAGATGTAATGTAACTAATGCAAAGGATATTTCTGAGTTTTTTCAGTTTATTCCTGGAAATCCTTATTTTTTATATAGTTCTTTATATACCTTTACTAATGAAAATACAATGGATTTTTTTGAAAAACAAGGTATTTCTTTAAAGGTAGAAAGAGGGGATAGAGTTTTTCCAAAGTCAGATAAGTCTTCAGATATTATAAAAGGACTTTTAAAAGGTCTTAAAGAGTCAAATGTAGAAATAAGGCTTAATAGTAAGGTAACAGATATAATTTTTGAAGATAAAAGCATTAAAGAAATTATAATAAATAATTCAAAAAGCCTTAAAGGTGATTATTATATAATAGCAACAGGTGGAGCTTCTTATCCATCAACAGGTTCTACTGGAGATGGCCAAAGGTATGCTAAAAAGGGAGGACATAATATAATTAGTCTAAAACCTTCTTTAGTTCCTATAGAAATTGAAGATGAATGGGTAAAAAGCCTTATGGGATTATCTTTAAAAAACGTTGCTGTTACAATAAAAAAAGGAAAAAAAGCTGTTTATAAAGAACAGGGAGAAATGATATTTACTCATTTTGGAGTATCAGGACCTTTAATTTTAAGTGGAAGTAGATTTATAAAGGAAGGAGAAGAGTATACTCTTACAATAGATTTAAAACCAGCTTTAGAAATTCAAGAACTTGATAAAAGAGTTCAAAGGGATTTTCAAAAATATATAAATAAAGATTTTAAAAATTCTTTAGATGAGCTTCTTCCAAAAAAACTTATTCCTGTAATAATAAAGATGAGTAATATTTCAGAAAATAAAAAGGTAAATGAAATAACTAAAGAAGAAAGAAAAACTTTAGTAAATCTTATAAAAAACTTATCAATGAAAATATCAGGGCTTAGAAGTCTTACAGAAGCTATTGTAACCTCTGGAGGAGTAGATACAAAGGAAATAGACCCATCTACTATGAAGTCAAAGCTTATTAATAATTTATCCTTTGCAGGTGAAGTTATTGATGTAGATGCTTTTACAGGAGGATATAATGTGCAAATAGCACTTTCAACTGGCTTTGTAGCAGGCTTAAATATTTAGCTTGTGTGAAAAGATAAAAAATTATATAATAGATATTATAGTGGATTTTACTAAACTATAGTGAAAGGTGGTATAACCGTGAATTTTTCAGTAGCAATTGATGGACCGGCAGGAGCGGGAAAAAGTACCATAGCTAAACTGGTTGCTAAAGAATTTAATTTAATGTACATAAATACAGGGGCTATGTATAGGGCTGTAGCTTTAAAGGCTAAAGAAAATAATTTAGCTCCTTCAAATATAGAAGAAATTTGTAGCTTAATAGAAACTATGAAAATGGAATTTAAAGAGGATGACCTTTTATTAAATGGAGAAAATATTCAAAATAAAATTACTGTACCAGAAATAAGTTCTATAGTTTCTGAATATGCTAAAATACAAGAAGTAAGGAAAATGTTAGTAAAACTTCAAAGAGAAATGTCAAAAAAGTTTAATGTAATAATGGATGGTAGAGACATTGGAACAGTTGTATTAAAAGATGCTCCATTTAAGTTTTTCTTAACAGCAACAGCAGAAGAAAGAGCAAATAGAAGATTTTTAGAACTTAAGAGTAGAGATATACCTTGTTCTTATGATAAAATCTTAAGTGATATAATAGAAAGGGATTATAAAGATTCTCATAGAGAAGTAGACCCTTTAAAAAAGGCAGAAGATGCAATTGAAATAGATACAACTGGATTAAGTATAGAAGAAGTTACAGAAAAAATAAATTCTTATATAAGAAATGTGATTAAAAATTAAAGGTGTCACATATACTTAGGAGTAAATATATTTATGAGAAAAGTAAAATTAGCTAAAAATGCAGGCTTTTGTTTTGGCGTGCAACGTGCAGTAGAAGAGGCAATAAGAATACAAAAAGAATATATGAAAAAAGTATATACTCTAGGTCCTCTTATCCACAATAATGATGTGGTAAAATATTTAGAGGAACATCATATATTTGCAATAGATTTAAAAGATATAGATACTTTAAAAAAAGGGGATGTTATAGTAATAAGGTCCCATGGAGTAGCTAAAAATATATTAGAGCTTTTAGAAAGCAAAGAGCTAGTGGTGTTAAATGCTACTTGTCCCTTTGTGTCTAATATACAAAAAAAAGTAGATAAATTTTCTTCAGAAGGTTATGATATAATTATCTTAGGAGATAAAAATCATCCAGAAGTTATAGGAATAAATGGTTGGTGTAAAAACAAAGCTATTATAACAGATGGTAAATCTCCATTACCTACAAATCTTCCAAAAGGCAAAATTTGTGTTGTTGCACAAACAACTGAAAAGCTAGAAAATTGGAATAAGACCATAGAAAATTTAAAAAATGTACAGGTTGAAGAACTAGTAACTTATAATACTATCTGTTCTGCAACAAATGTAAGACAGGAAAGTGCAGAAAAGCTTTCAAAAGAAGTTGATGCAATGATTGTTATAGGTGGAAAAAACAGCTCTAATACCACAAAACTTTATGAAATTGCAAAAAGCAATTGTAAAAATACCATACATATAGAAAATTCATCTGAATTACCAGAAGAATATATAAATAATTTAAATTTCAAAAAAATTGGCATTACCGCTGGTGCATCAACACCAGATTGGATAATCAGGGAGGTTATTAATATTATGCAAGATGAAAATATCAAAAATGATGAACAAGCAAAATTAATGGAGGAAATCGATAAGACTATATCTATTGGTTATGAAATAGAAGGTGAAATTCTTTATAAAAATAATGATGGAATAGTTGTTTCTATTGTTGGAAATGGAAGAGATGGAGTAATTCCTTATAAGGAATTAACTGCTAAAGAAGACCCAAAAGAATTTGCAGCAAAATTAAATATAGGAGATAAAATAAAAGCTAAAGTTGTTAAATTAAAAGATGAAGACAACAATGTAGTTTTATCAAGAATTGAATATGAAAAGAAAGAAGCTTTTGAAGAATTAGAAAAGCTATTCAATGAAGGAACTGTATTTGATGTAACAATATCAGAAGCAAGAGATAAAGGATTAGTTGCTTACTATAAGGGTGTAAGAATATTTATACCAGCATCTCAAATAGATGTTAAATATATAGCAAATAAAGAAGACTTTAAAAACATGACAATTCCAGTAAAATTAATAGAATTTGTTCAAGGAAATCCATCTAAGATAATAGCTTCAAGAAGAGTTATTTTAGAAGAAGAAGTAGCTAAGAAAGAAGAAGAAGCATGGGCTAATTTACATGTAGGAGATGTAGTAAAGGGAGAAATTAAGAGATTCACAAACTTTGGTGCATTTGCAGAAGTAAATGGAATAGATGGTCTTATCCACCTTTCACAAATATCTTGGAACCATGTTAAAAAAGCAGAAGATTATTTAAAGAAGGGCGACATTGTTGACCTTAAGATTATTGACTTAGATAAAGAAGCTAAAAAGCTTTCATTAAGTATAAAGGCTTTAACTCCAGAACCATGGAGCAATGTAGAAGAAAAATATCCAGTAGATTCAATAGTTTTAGGAAAGGTTGTTAGAATTAATGACTTTGGTGCTTTTGTTGAATTAGAACCTGGAGTAGATGGATTAGTTCATATTTCAAAGATAAGCCATGAAAGAATTGAAAATCCAGCACAAGTTTTAGAAGTTGGTCAAGAAATAAAAGCTAAGATTCTTTCAGTAGATGCTGAAAAGAAGAGAATAAGCTTAAGTATGAAAGATATCTAAAAAAAATGTATGTTAGAAAAACTCCTGAAGAATTTTAGGAGTTTTTCTTATATGATTGGAGAGCTATGGTTAGTATTGAAAAGTTAAATGGGAAAAATATTGGTTACTTTAAAATATTATCAGAAGAAGCAAAGAAGGTTATGGGATATAGATTAGATTTTTTTATGTCCTATAATGAAAAAAGTTTTTTAGGTAAATATGTTACAAGAAAACTTATGAACTTAATAAAATATAATGATAAATACATTGGATATGTATGGATTCAATATTCATCAAATAAGGTTATATATATACAAGATATATATATAAAACATGAGTATATTAGTTATATAAGAGATAGCCTTACTTTGCTATTAAGAGGAAATAATTTTGTATATGAAGTAATAGAAAATTCATATTCAAAAGAATTAGTAAGTCTTTTAGGAATGACTAAGGTAAGAGAAACTCTCCTTTTAAATTTAGATACAAGATATCCAAGAGAAAAAATAGATTATAAACTTAATTATAGAAAATTTAAGATAAATGAAGATGAAAAGCTTAGATGTAAAATACAAAATAGAGTTTTTAGAAATAATATAAGAGTTCCAATAACTCCAAATGATATAAGATATGATGAAAAACAAAAGTATTATTTAAAGGATTTATGTATTTTTGCAATGGAAAGTAATAATCCTATTGGATATGGACAGATAATATTTAACAGAGGTGTTTATTCTGTAGTAAACTTTGGAATTGTTCATGAAATAAGAGGAAAGGGCTATGGAAAAGAGTTTTTAAATAAACTTATAGATTTAGCAAAAGAAAATAATATAAAAGAAATTAATATAAGAGTAGATTCTTCAAATAAAATTGCAAGAAATTTATATGAAAAAGTAGGCTTTGATGAAGAGGGTATTTTTTCTACATGGATAAGAAATTAAGATAAAAAGCATATACAAAAACAACAAAAGATACACAAATATTCATAATATTATATAAAAAGAATAAGGTTCATTGAAAAAATAAACTTTGTAATGTAAGATATAGGTAGTAAGAAACATTATAAAGGAGTTATTAAAATATGAGAAAAATTTTATTTTTAGAGCCAGTGTTTAAAGAAGTTATTTGGGGTGGCAATAAGCTTGCCAATGATTATGGATATAAAATTCCAAGTGATACAACAGGAGAATGTTGGGCTGTAAGTGCTCATAAATCTGGAGATTGTACATTTAAAAATGAGGAACTTAAAGGAAAAACTTTAAGCTGGTTATGGGATAATCATAGAGAAGTTTTTGGAAATGCTAAAGGAGATATTTTTCCTTTATTAATAAAAATAATAGATGCAAAAAAAGATTTAAGTATACAAGTTCATCCAAATGATGAATATGCAAAGGCTAATGAAAATGGAGCTCTTGGAAAAACTGAATGTTGGTACATTTTAGATTGTGAAGAAGGTGCTACTATAATTATAGGTCATAATGCAAAATCAAAGGAAGAATTAAAACAAATGATAGAAGAAAAAAGATGGAAGGATTTAATAAGAGAGATTCCTATTAAAAAGGGAGATTTTTTTCAAATCACTCCAGGAACAGTACATGCAATAAAGGGTGGTACAGTAATTTTAGAAACTCAACAAAATAGTGATATTACTTATCGTCTTTATGATTATGACCGTCTTTCAAATGGAAAACCAAGAGAACTTCACATTAAAAAAAGTATTGATGTTATAAAATGCCCTTACATAGAAGAAAAACAAGATTTTAAAATCATAAAAAAGGATAATTATGATGAAAAAGACCTTGTTAAGTGTGAATTTTATGAAGTTAAAAAAATAGATATACATGGAGAAGAAACTTTTATTCAAAATAAACCTTTTGAAATTGTAAGTGTAATTGAAGGAAAAGGATTTATTAATGATTTTGAAATAAAAAAAGGAGATCATTTTATTATACCTTTTAATTATGGAGAATATAAACTTAAAGGAAATATGGAACTTATAATTTCAAATATTTAAGAAAAAAATATGGTGTATGGGGGAAAATAAAATTTATGAAAAAAGTTAAAATAGTAGCTATAGTAATGGTAATGACTTTAACATGTACATTAACTGCTTGTAGTAATGAGAAAGATAAAAGTAAGATAGAGACATCAGTAGTAGAAAATACAAATCCAGATGATTATACTATTGAAGATGATGTTTATAATGTTAAAAATGTAGTTATAAAATATCCAACATTAAAATATTCTGATAATGAAAAAACTAATATAATTAGTTCTTTTTTAGAAAATGGGGGAGTAATTGCTACAAAGTATTATGATAAAGAGGACCAAGATAATCTTAATATGAATATTAAGTATAAGGTAAGAAGAAAAAATAAAAATATTATAAGTGTAGTTTATGAAGGAACAGCATATTTAGAAGGGGCAGCTTATGCTAATAATTACTTATATTCAGTTAATGTAGATTTAAAAAATAAAAAAATACTTAAATTATCAGATTTTGTTGATATAAATAAAGATTTAGCAGAAAAAATTAAAGGGGGAACAGTTTCTGAAGAACAAAAGGAAGCTTTTAATACTCTTACATCAGAAGATATATTAAATAAAATTTCAGTATGTGATGAAGTAGATAATGTTAAAGAAGGGCAAAGCTATAGCTATTTAACAGAGGATTCTTTAGGAATTATTATCCCTGTTGAACACACCTTAGGGGATTATATACAAGTAGAAATTCCATTAAGTGAAGTTCAATTAAAAATAGAAATAGAATAAATAATCAGGAGTGATAATTTTTGATTTTTTCAACTTTAAAGTTAAAAAGTAATGAAGCAATAGATACTCAACTTATTAATCACATTTTAAAAGGAATAGAAATTGGAGAATTAAAAAAAGACAGCAAACTTCCATCTACAAGAGAAGTTAGTAGTTTTTTAAAAATAAGCAGAAATACTGTAATATGTGCCTATGAAGAACTTGAAGCTATGGGAATTATTATAACTAAAAGAGGAAGAGGAACTTTTATATCAGTTGATTCTAAAAAAAAGCTTCAAGGTTATAGTATAGATTGGAAAGATAGAGTAAACTATTATGGTAAAACTTTAAGAGATATGGATGTTATAAAAAATGAACTTTCCTTTAAAAAAGGTATGATATCTTTTAAATCAATAGCCCCAGATTATAGTCTTTTTAACTTAGAAGATTTTAAGAGAGCTTTTTTAGATTGTTTTTCTGTTGAACAGGCTAATTTATTAAATTATGGTTATGCTAAAGGTTATAAGCCATTAATTGAATATTTATTTCAGTATATGCAAGAGAAAAATGTAGATACTAAAAATAAGGATATATTAATAACTAATGGCTTTACAGAGGCCTTTGATATAATAATAGAAACCCTTACAAAGGAAAATGATATTGTAGTTTGTGAAGAGCCAACTCATAATACTGCTTTAAAAATAATGAAATCTCATAAAGTTAAAGTAATACAAATACCTATGGACAAAGATGGAATTAAAACTGAGGAATTAAAAAAGGCCTTTAAAGAAAATAAACCAGCATTTTTATATTTAACTCCCTCTTATAACAACCCTACAGGAATTGTTATGAAGGCTTTAAGAAGGCAGGAGGTTTATAATATTGCAAAGGAATTTTCTGTACCTATTATTGAGGATGGTTTTAATGAAGAACTTTTATATTCAAGTTCTCCAATTGAGCCTTTAGCTTCATTAAGTAAAGATGGTAATTCTGTAATTTATATTGGAAGCCTTTCAAAAATTTTATTTCCAGGTCTTAGAATAGGATGGATATTAGGAGATAAATTTCTTATAGACATATTAGAAAGTGTAAAGAGGGGAAGAAATATCCACTCTTCTTTTTTAGACCAAGGCTGTCTTTATTATTATTTAAAAAGTGGAGCCTTTTCAAAGCATGTAAAGTCTGTAAGAAAGTATTATAGAGAAAAGTATCTTCTTCTTATGGAATGTGTAGAAAAATATTTAGATTATGAATATGTAACAGGAGAAGGTGGACTTCATATATTTATAAAGCTTAAAAATAATATAAGTGCAAGAAAACTTTTAGATTTATGTTATAAAGATAATGTTATATTTATGCCAGGAGATGTTTTTTTTGAAGAAGGTAAAGGGCATGATACCTTAAGAATAGGTTTTGGAAGAGTAAGTAATGAAGATATTAAAAAAGGAATAAGACTTATTGGAGAAAATTTAAAAAAATTATGATAAAATATAATTTATGAAGAATTTTTGAAAGGAGATATAAACTTATGACAAGTGAAACAGAAAAGCTATTTTATAAAGACCAATATATTAAAGAATTTGAAGGAAAGGTTTTAGAAGTTACAGAAAGAGATGGAAAATTTCATGTATTTTTAGATAAAACAGCCTTTTTCCCAGGTGGGGGAGGACAAGCTTCAGATTTAGGAACTTTAGATGGTAAAGAAGTTATTGATGTAATAGAAGAAGGGGATAAAATAGCCCATATTTTAAATGAAAAAATAGAAGAAGGAAAAGTAGTTAAGGGAATTATTGATTGGAACAGAAGACATGATGGAATGCAACAACATTTAGCACAACATGTATTGTCAGGCTGTTTTTTCTCTATGTTTAATGCAAATACTGCAGGAATTCATTTAGGTCATGATGTAAGTACAGTAGATATTATTGGAAACATAAGTGAAGATATGATAAAAAAAGCAGAAAAAAGAGCAAATGAAGTAATAAAGGAAAATCATAAAGTTAATTTTATTATGACAGATAGAGAAAAAGCTCAAGCTATGGGATTAAGACGTGATTTAGCAACTGATGATAATTCTATAAGAGTTGTACAAATTGAAGACTTAGATATAAATGCTTGCTGTGGAGTACATCCCTCAAATACTTTAGAACTTCAAATAATAAAAATAAAAGGATGGGTTCCTCATAAAGGAAATACTAGAATAGAGTTTTTAGCAGGAGATAGAGCAGTAAGTTATGCTTTAGATAGAGATAATATATTAAGTGAAATATGTAAAAAGCTTAATACAGCAGATAATGAAGCTATAAATAGAATAAATAATTTAAATAATGACTATGCTGAAGTTTTAGAGGAAAAGAAAAAATTAAAAAATGAGCTTTCAAAATATGAAGTTCAAAATCTTATAAACTCTGCAGAAAAATCTAATGACTTTATAATAATAAGTAAAATATATGAAAATGAAGATATGAAATATTTAAATAAACTTGCAACCTCTCTTACAGAAGAAGATAATAGAGTTGTTTTATTTGCAGTAAAGGGAAAAGATAAGGCAAATCTTTTATTTGCAGTATCTAAAAATTTAAAAGAAAAGAATATGGGTGCTTTAGTTAAAGAAACTCTAGCTTTAATTGATGGAAAAGGTGGAGGAAGTCCATTAATTGCTCAAGGTGGAGGAAAAAATGTAGAAAACCTTGAAAAAGCTATGGAATATGCCTTAGAAAAGGTTAGATAAAATTTATATAATAAAATTAAATTATAAATTTGTAAAACCTAAATAAAGATGATATACTCTAATAGGTAAATTAATATTTAAGAAGTTTTTCTTTTAAAATAAGAAAAACGTTCAACATAAAAATATGTATGAGGGGGCCTGAAAGAATGGAAAAGAAATATGTAATTGGAGTAGATTTAGGAGGAACAAAAATCTACACAGCATTAGTTGATTTACAAGGTAACATGAAAAAAGAAGTTATAGTAGAAACAGAAGCAGAAAAAGGAGAATTACCAGTTCTTCAAAAAATGATTGATACTATTGATTATGTACTTGAAGGTACAAATAAAGATGAAGTAAAGGCTATAGGAATAGGTTCTCCAGGACCTTTAGATGTAGCTAATGGATTAATTGTTTATACACCAAATCTTCCATTTAAAAACTTTAATATAGTTAAGCCTATAAAAGAAAGATATGGTATAGAAACTTTCTTAGATAATGATGCAAATGTTGCAACTCTTGGTGAATTTATGTTTGGTGCTGGAAAGGGTACTGAAAACTTGGTATTTATAACTGCAAGCACAGGCATAGGTGGTGGTGCAATAATTAATGGTAAATTATTTAGAGGAAGCACTGCAAATGCTTTAGAAATTGGTCATATGACTCTTATGAATGGAGGACCAAGATGTGGATGTGGAAATACAGGATGTGCTGAAAGTTTAGCTTCTGGAACAGCAATAATGAATAGAGGAAGAGAAGCTGCTAAAAGTAATTGTAAAACTTCATTAAAAAATTATGAAACAATAACATCTAAGGAAGTATTCCAAGAAGCAGCTAAAGGAGATAAGGAAGCTAAGAGAATAATAGATAATGCCTTAAATTATTTAGGAATAACTTTTGCAAATGCAGCAAATATTTTTGACCCTGATATGATAGTATTAGGTGGAGGAGTAAGTAATGCAGGAGATATAGTTTTTGAAAAGATAGGAGAAGTTATGGAAGAAAGATGTATGACTCCTATTTATAATCATTGTAAAGTAGCTAAAGCTGAGCTTGGAGGAAAAGCTGGAGTTTTAGGTGCTGCTGCCCTTGCTATAACAGAAAGTAAATAAAATAAGATTTAAGTTAAAAAGATTGCCTATAAAAATAAAAGGCAATCTTTTTATTTTCTATAGAATATAAAATTTTCTAAAAAATCCTTGTTATTTTAAAATAAATGAATAATAGTTATATTTTCTTTAAATAACACAGATTTTCTTTAAAATTAGTTTTTGACTTTCTTTGACTTTAAAATTATAATATATTCTGTTAGACAAAATAGAGTAGGTTAATTAGGAGATGAGTATAAATGAGTAATGAAAAAGGAACAATATCAATTGATACAGAAAATATTTTTCCAATAATAAAGAAATGGTTATATTCTGATAAGGATATATTTATAAGAGAATTAATAAGTAATGGCTGTGATGCTGTAAGTAAGTTAAAAAGATTAATTTCTTTAGGTGAAGCAAAGGAAGTTAATGAAAACTTTAAAGTTACAGTTACAGTAGATAAAGAAAATAAAATAGTAACCTTTACTGATAATGGTATTGGTATGACAGAAGATGAAGTAAAAAAATATATAAACCAAGTAGCTTTTTCAGGTGCAGCAGACTTTATGGAAAAGTATAAAGAAAAGATGGATCAAGGAAATGATATAATAGGTCACTTTGGTTTAGGATTTTATTCAGCTTTTATGGTTTCAAAGAAAGTTCAAATAGATACTCTTTCTTATAAAGATGGAGCAGAAGCTGTAAGATGGATTTGTGATGGTGGTACTGAATATGAAATATCTCCTTCAGATACACAAAAGGAAAGAGGTACAACAATAACTCTTTATATAGATGAAGAAAGTGAAGAATTTTTAAATGGATACAAAGTAAGAGGAATAGTTGAAAAGTATTGTTCATTCCTTCCAACAGAAATTTACTTTGTAGATGTTGAAGAAGAAAAGAGAAAAGCTGAAGAAAAGGCTAAGAAAGAAGAAGAAATAAAAAAGAAAAAAGAAGCAGGGGAAGAAGTAAAGGATACAGAAGAAATAATAGATATACCTGAACCTATAAATGATACAAATCCTCTTTGGCTTAAAAAACCTTCTGAATGTACAGAAGAAGAATATAAAGCTTTTTATAGAAAAGTATTTAATAGTTATGATGAACCTTTATTCTGGATTCATTTAAATGTGGATTATCCATTTAATTTAAAAGGTATTTTATATTTCCCTAAATTAAAAAATGAATTTGAATTAGTTGAAGGGCAAGTAAAACTATTTAACAATCAAGTTTTTGTAGCTGATAATATAAAAGAAGTAATTCCAGAATTTTTACTACTTCTTAAAGGTGTTATAGATTGTCCTGATTTACCTCTTAATGTATCAAGAAGTTTCCTTCAAAATGATAGAGAAGTAGCTAAAATATCTAAACATATTGTTAAAAAGGTTGCAGATAAATTAAATTCAATCTTTAATAATGATAGAGAAAAATATAATAAGTTCTGGGATGATATACAATTATTTATTAAATATGGATGCTTAAGAGATGAAGGATTTTATGATAAAATAAAGGATTCTCTTGTATTTAAGACAATAAATGATGAATATGTTACATTAAAAGATTATCTTGAAAAAGCAAAGGATACTCATGAAAATAAGGTATTTTATGTAAGTGATTTAGAAAAACAATCACAATATATTAAGCTATTTAAAGAATATGGAATTGATGCAGTAATATTAAATACTCCAATTGATAATAACTTTATGTCATTTTTAGAATATAAAGACCAAAATGTTAAATTTACAAGAGTTGATTCTGATATATCAGATCTTTTAAAGGAAAGTTCTGAAAACAAAGAAGATAAGAAAGAAGAAAATGAAAAAATAATAAAAGTATTTAAAGATGTTATTGGAGAAAAGATGAAGGAATATTCAGTTGAAAGCTTAAAAAATGAAAGCACTCCAGTTATGATTTTAACTTCTGAATATTCAAGAAGAATGGCAGAAATGCAAAAACAATTTGGTGGAAATATGATGGAAGGAATGAACTTCCCTCAAGAGAGAACATTAGTAATTAATGATAAAAATCCTATAGTAAAGAAAATTGTTTCTTTAGCTGATAATGAAGATAAGAAAGAAAAGGTATCATTAATTGTAAACCAAGTTGTTGATTTAGCACTTATAGCTAATAAAGAACTTAATGCTGAAGAATTAGATACCTTTATAAAGAGAACAAATGAACTTATGACAATGGTTATTGGCCTATAATAAAAAGATTGAGAGCAATTTAAATTAAATGAGTTTTAAAAAGAGCATTTTAATTTGATTTGCTCTTTTTTTCATTTTCAATTTATTAAAATATGATATAATTAAAATAATTTAAAAAGTTTAAAGGAGAAATAATGAACAATATAAAATTAGTAATACAATATGATGGAACTAGATATAATGGATGGCAAAGATTAAAGGAAAAAGGAAAAAATATTACAACCATTCAAGGAAAAATTGAAAATGTTTTAAGTAAAATGACAAATGAAGAAATTCAGCTTATTGGTTGTGGAAGAACTGATGCAGGAGTTCATGCAGATAATTTTGTAGCAAATTTTACTACAAATTCAAAAAAGCCTTTAGAAAAAATGAAAGAGTATTTAGAAGAATATTTACCAGAGGATATTATAGTTAAAGAAGTAAAACTTGCAAGTTTAAGATTTCATGCAAGGTATAATGTAAAGTCAAAAAGCTATGTTTATAAAATAAATAATAATGAAAATAATTGTGTCTTTACAAGAAAATATGCCTATCATATAAAAGAAAAGCTTAATATAGAAAATATGAAAAAAGCTTCAGAATTTTTAATTGGAACACATGATTTTAAAAGTTTTACTAATTTAAAAAGTAAAAAGGAAAAATCTACTGTAAAAACAATAAATTATATAGATATAAGAGAAAATAACAGTATTATAGATATAGAGATTAATGGAAACTCATTTTTATTAAATATGGTTAGAATAATTATAGGAACATTAATTGAAGTTGGACTTGGAAAAAGAAGTCCACAAGAAATGGAAAACATAATAAATTCTATGGATAGAGAAAAGGCAGGAGAAAGAGCACCAGCTCATGGTCTTATGCTAAAGTTTGTTGAGTATTAATTTAGTAAAAGTTAAAAAGGGAGATTTTTATGAGAAAAAGGGGTATAAGTTTAGTTATAGCTATGGCACTTACTTTAGGGCAAATTCCTATAACAGCTTATGGAAAAGAGATAACAGAAAATTACAAAATAGTAAAAGAATATAATAAAGCTTATGAAGAATATTTAGAAAAGGTAGAAAATGGTGAAGGAGAAATAGTAAATATGCCTTCTCCTTATGTAATAGATGGGACAAGTTTAAAAAATAATTTTGAAGAAGGTGAATATTTAGAAAAGTATGACCCTAGAAAATTAAATCTTATGACTTCAGTAAAGGACCAAGGTAATTTAGATATATGCTGGAGTTTTGCTAGTTTAGGAACATTAGAAAGTTATTTAGCTTTAAAAAGAGATGAATATTATGATTTTTCAGAAGAACATTTAAGATGGTGGGGAACAGCTGATGAAGAGGGTTATGGATGGCATAGAGAGTCTTATAAGGGTGGATATGACCAAATAGCTCTTGGATATTTTACAGCTTGGGCAGGACCAAAATTTGAAAGTGATATTCCTCTTCAATATTCAAAATCAGCATCTAAACCTAGTAATATGAATGAAGCAGAAACAGCTTTTAATGTTTCAAGTATAATTTATCTTAAAAAGGATAAAGAAACTATAAAAAATGCTGTTCTTAATTATGGTGGAGTTTATACAGGATATTTTCATTCTGCCCTTTATTATGATAAGGTTAAAGGAACTTATTGTTACCCAGGAGAAAGAACTGCTGCAAATCATTCTATTATAATTGTTGGATGGGATGATAATTATCCTAAGGAAAATTTTAGAGTTAATAGTAATATAAAAAATAATGGAGCATGGCTTGTTAAGAGCAGCTGGGGAACTATAGGAAATGAAGGAGGATATATTTGGATTTCTTATGAAGATAGTACATTATTAGATGAAAGTTATAATACTAATTATGCAATTATGGAAGCTGAAACCTCTAGTAATAAGTATAAATTATATCAACATGATGAAGAGGGTGCTGATTATACCTTTAAACTTAATAAAGAGGATAAAACACCAGAAACAAACCTTTATGGAGCTAATCTTTTTGATTTTACAGAAGATTATAATATTTTAGATTCAATTGTATTTCAAACAACTAATAAGGGTGCAAATTATGACTTATATTATATTCCTTTAAAAGATGATGTTCCTGATATTGAAAATAAAATAACTTTATACAGTGGAGTTGTTCCTTATTCAGGATACATTAAGACAGATGTAAATTCTTTTGTACTTCCAAAGGGAAAGGGTCTTGTAGGAGTACATATTGATAATAGTGTTAATAATAAAGCAGCTTCTATAGGTTGTCAGGAAAGTTTAGTATATACAAGTGGGGAATATCTTTATAAGGCAAAGGCTAATTTAGGAGAAAGCTATATATTTAATGAGGACTCTGTTGAAGATTTAAATTTATTTGATGAAACAGAACCAAGAAACTTTACTATAAAAGCTATAACTAAAAAGTCAAATGATAGTTCAATTTCTCAAGGAACAATAGGAGAAAAGGTTATAGAATTTAATAAAGAGGATAAAGAATATAATATAGAACTTCCTTATTATTATAAAGATTCATTAAAGAAAGTAAGGTTTAAAGGAAGTAATAGTTTTTCTAAAATAATTTCAATAAATAATATAGAGAAAAATTCTAATGAAGCTTATGAAGAAATAGAACTTACTGAAGAAAATCCTTCTATAGAAGTTATATGTGAAGCACTAGATAAAACAAAAACAAGTTATATAATAAACTTTTCTTTTTCAAAGGAGCTTAATTATGGAGAAGATATAAATAAGTTTTTAGAAAAAGATATAGAAGGAAATGAAGAAGAATACTTAAATACAGCTAAATTATTAGTAAATAGCTATGATAATTTAACCTTAGATGAAAAAAATAAAGTCCTAGATGAAAATAAAGAAAAAATTGAAACTTTAAGAAAATTTATTAAAGAAAAAGAAGAAATAGTAGAAGATAATAAACCAAGTGAAGAGAACCCATCTGATGATGATAATAAAAATTCAGGAAAAGAAGAAAATTCATCTGAAGATAATAAAAAAAATGAAGAAAAACCTTCAAAAGATAATACAAAATTAAGTGAAGACAAAAAATCAACTATTGATAATAAATTAGAAAATAATAATAAAGTAAGTAAAGAAAAAACAAGTAACAATATAAGTAAAGGTAAAGAAGTTCTTACAGCCGATGATTTAAATACTAAAGGATTTTTAATAACAATGGTTATTTTTTGGATATCTTTAAGTATTATAATTCATTTTAATAGAAAACGTGAGAAAAAAGAAGGAAAGAAAAAGGATAAAGAGTAAATTTTAAAAAGAAAGAAAAATAAAAAAATAAAGTGTAAATATGATTACAACTATCTTAATTCCAACTTTCACTTAAAATATTTACAATAACTATAGTAGCAGAATCAGGACAGTTACAATTAAATGCTTTTGAACCAGTTCTTTTTTACAATATATTTGAATCAATAGAACCTTTAGGTTCAGCAGCAAAAACCTTTGTTGAAAATTGTATTGTAGATATTGTAGCTAATAGAGAACATTGTAAAGAATTATTAGAAAATAGTGTTGGAATATCAACAGCTCTTTGTCCATACATAGGTTATAAAAAATCAGCTTCAATTGCAAAGGAAGCATTAAAGAGTGGAAAAACTATAAAAGAGATTGTACTTAGAGAAAAACTTATGACAGAAGAAAAGTTTAAAGAAGTATTAGAACCTTTTAAATTAACTGGAATTGCTGAAGAAAAAGCTAGAAAGGCTGTTTAATAATAATTTGTTAATATATGTAATAAAAAGTGCTTTGCTTAAATAAGAGTGAAGCACTTTTTTTTTGAATAATTTTTTATTAAAAGGGAAAGTTAAAAGAGAAAGTTAATAAAGGAAAGGAAGTTATGGTTAAATGAAAAAATTTATATGCACAATATGTGGGTATGTTCATGAGGGGGAAGAGCCTCCTAAAATATGTCCTCTTTGTAAAGCTGATAAATCACAATTTAAAGAGGTAAAGGAAGAGTTGTCTTGGGCAGATGAGCATAATATAGGAATAGGAAAAGGCTTAGATTCTGAAATTATAGAGCAACTACAAGCTAACTTTATGGGAGAATGTACAGAAGTTGGTATGTATATTGCCATGTCAAGGCAAGCAGACCGTGAAGGTTATCCAGAAGTAGGAGAAGCTTATAAAAGAATTGCTTTTGAAGAGGCAGAACATGCAGCAAAGTTTGCAGAAATTTTAGGTGAAGTTCTTGTAGCAGATACAAAAGCAAATTTAAAGGCTAGAGTGGAAGCTGAATATGGAGCCTGTGAAGGTAAGAAAAAACTTGCAACAGAGGCAAAAGAAAAGAATTTAGATGCTATACATGATACAGTTCATGAAATGTGCAAAGATGAAGCAAGACATGGAAGAGCCTTTAAAGGGCTTTTAGAAAGATACTTTAATTAACTAAAATAATAAAAGGAGAAACAAAAAATGGCTAGAATAGAATGTAATGTAGAAAAATGTTCACATAATGAAAGTGGTTGTTGTTATGCAGATAGAGTAAATATAGGAGGAATTTCTGCAAAGTCTGAAGAAGGAACTTGTTGTGGTTCATATTTAAACTCTCTTTTATATGGAAATTTAACAAATTGTAGTTCATCTTCAGGAAGCTGTGATTGTCTTGTATGTAATGTAGAAAGCTGTAAGCATAATGAAAATTGTTTATGTAATTTAGATAGTATACAGGTTTCAGGAAATAACCCAGAAATTTATACAGAAACTAAATGTGAAAGCTTTGAAAACAAGTAAGATTTACTTTTGTTTTTATGATTTTTGCATAGTCTATTTTAATTAAAAAATAAATTACTTTTATATATATTAAAAGCATAATATAATTAAAATGAAAAAAACTTAAAAACTTATTTATATTAATTTTTTAAAGTACTTTTTGAAAATTTTAAAGTTTTAATTATAAGAGTTTAAGTAAATAGTAAGATGCAAAAATATAAATGAAGGGAAAAATTATAAGCAGTATGATTATATTAAAAGAAGATTTTTATGGCAGAGAAACATTAATTGTAGCAAAAGAGCTTCTTGGAAAGTATTTAATACATAATATAGATGGAAAGCTTGTAGGTGGAAAAATAGTTGAAACAGAAGGCTATTTAGGAATTACTGATAAAGCAGCCCATGTTTATGGTGGAAAAAAAACTCCTAGAGTTATGCCTATGTATAAAAAACCAGGAAATGCTTATATTTATAGCATTTATGGAATGTATTATTGTTTAAATGCAATTACAGTAAAAGAAGGGGAGCCTGAAGGAGTTTTAATAAGGGCTATAGAGCCTTTAATAGGTTTAGATTATATATCAGAAAAAAGGTGTAATAAAAAATACATAGAACTTAATAAAAAAGAAAGACTTAATCTTACATCAGGACCTTCAAAGTTATGTTTAGCTTTAAATTTAAATAAAAATCAAAATGATAAGCTTCTTTGGGATAATTCTTTATTTATAGCTGATTATGATAAAGAACTTGAAAAACTTATTGAAAATAAGGAAGAAAAAACAGGAAAAATTATAGAAGCAAAAAGAATAGGAATAGATTATGCAGAAGAAGCAAAGGATTATTTATATAGATTCTACTATGAAGATAACCCTTATGTATCAAAGAAATAATAGTAATAATTTCCTATAAAATTTAGTAAGTATAATATGAAACGCTAAACTTTTAGGAAGTGGTTTTATGGGAGATTCTATGCTAGACCTTCTTATGTATCTTGATGAAGGCCTTGTAAAAAATTTGTCTTCAATGGTTTTAAGTGGATATATTGAAATAAGAACTACTAAAATAATTCAGGATAGAACTTTAAGTGGTAGGGCAGGAACTGAATATAGGGAGCATTACTTTGATGAGGATAGATGTGGAGAAGATGAAAGAGAAGGATATAAAGGCTCAAATTGCTCTAAATCTGAACATAAAGAAAATACTAATAGAAATGATGTTGGTCTTGAAAATAGAGAATTTATAAGAAGGGAAGAGGAATTAAAGAGAGTTTATACAACCTTTACCCTTCATCATGAACTTGTAACTGAATTAAATACTAAGAATTTAATAAAAGAATTTGATAATAAAACAATATATGAAGAAGAAGTAAAAGCTGGAGATTATGTTAAAATTCATGGAAAATTAACTTCAGAGTCAGTAGATTCATATTTAGATTCTCTTTTAACAATATTTAATTCCTTTGGTTGTGATAGTTTAGATTCTTTAGTAAAAAAATCAGAAATAGGAGTATTTAATTTTAAAAAGTTTAATCATATCATTTCTCATTTAAATGAAATATTAAATAAAAATAATACTCATGATATGATTTTAAATTGTGGGGATACTCCTATTATACTTAATGTAAATAGTAATTTTTTTATGAATCAAACATCATATATATACAATATAGTAAATTGTCCCTGTACTGTATTTGGAAAAGTTATAAATGTTGCTTCAAATGGACAATGCATATCCCTTTTAAGAAAAACAGCCCAACAAGACTATTATGAGCATTTACTTAAAAATTGTAATGAACATTGTAGTATGTTAAAATCAAATGGAATAAATATGCCAAATATACCAAGGCTTAAATGTGAAGGAGTTTCTCTTGTTATACTTCCAATAAGCATATGTTTATAAAATATTAGGATAGGTATAATAAGAAATATAAGGAATGGATTTAAAAAATAGTGATTTATTTAAAAATTTAACAGAGAAAGAAGTAGAAGAAATTTTAGAAAATAGTTTTTCAACTAAAATAAAATATAAAAAAGGACAAATACTTTCTCATGAAGGAGAAATTTGTACTTCCTTAGGAATAATTCTTGAAGGAACAATAGAAATGCAAAGAATATATTGTAATGGAAAATATATTGTTTTAAAAAAGCTATCTAAAGGAGAGGCCTTTGGAGAAGCATTAGTTTTTAGTGAAAAAGCTTTATATCCAGCTACAATTCTAGCAGTTAAAGATTGTTTAATTATGTATATAAAAAAAGAAGATGTTTTAAAATTATGCTTTGAAAATAAAAAGATTTTAGAAAATTTTATGAGAATTTTAAGTGATAAGGTTCTTATGCTTAATAAAAAAATTAAAAATATTTCTTTTAAAAGTGTAAAAGAAAAGGTGGCAAATTATATTTTAGAAGAAAGTATGTTACAAAATACTAATATAATAAATCTTAATGAAAGTAAAGAAGATATAGCAGCAAAGCTTGGAATACCAAGACCATCTTTCTCAAGAGAATTAATGAAGCTTAAAACTTTAGAAATAATAGACTTTAATAGAAAAACTATTAAAATCTTTAATAAAGAAGAACTTGAAAATATACTTTTTTAAGTTTAATAAGGAAATAATATTATTAAAATCTTAGATTCATTATATAATTTAAGTTAATACTTAAAAAATAATGAACCTAAGATTTTTTTATACTTTATAAATTTTTATGTAAAACCACTATATTTTAAAGAAAAGCTATTAGCTATTTACTAGTTAGCCTCAAAAGCTCTTACTCTAAGAGGAATATTTAAGTTATCACAAACCTTTTGGCAAGCCTTTATTTCCTCTTCACCAATACAATCAACTACTGTAAAAACTACATGAGGAATATATTTTTTACAAGCTACTGCAAATTTTTGTATTTCTTCATAGGATTTAATACCAAATTTACTTCTTGTAAGACGATAATATTCTTCAGCAGTTGAAGCATTAAGACTTATAGACATTGTATCAACTAATCCTTTAAAAAGAGGAGCAGTTTCTTTTTCATTTACTAAATCTGAAAGCCCATTAGAATTTATACGTATAAGAATTTCTTTTCTTCTATTTTTTAAATATTTTGCAACTAAAAGAAGGTCATCAAGTCTTTCTGTAGGTTCTCCAAAACCACAGAATATTACTTCATTATACTTAGAAAGGTCAAGCTTTTCAAATTCAGCTATAACTTCTTCGACAGTAGGTTCTTTTTTTAGCCATAAACAATTTTGTTCAGTCATTTCCTTTGTTTGTCTTAAGCAAAATGTACAAGAACATGGACAACGATTTGTTAAATTAACATAAATATTATTTTTTATTCCTTGTTCATTCATTTCTTCTAAAGAAATATTATTAAGGTTATAATAAACACCATCTTTATAAGTATATAAAATTACCATAAAAAATCACCCTTTACAAAATTAAAATTTTTTAGTTTTTATTTTAGTTCTGTTAAAAACTCTTCAAAACATACTCCATAATTAGAAGGCATATTTAATTTAGTAGTAAATTCAAGGCATTTACTTATAAAATTAGAAGCCTTTTTAACTGAATCTACAAAATTTATACCATTAACAGCATCTGCTGCAATAATGGAGCAGAAAACATCACCAGTTCCAGAACGGTCAATGCCTATTTTTTTTGCACGTACTATAGAATAAGGTTTTCCTTCTTCATAAACAAAGTTTTCTATATAGCCATCATTTCTTTGAAGGCCTGTTATAACTATTTTTTTTGGACCTTGAATAGCAAGGCTATGGGCTAACTTTTCAAGCTCTTCATAGCTTAACATTTCCTTTGGATAATCTATATCTAGTAAATTACAAACCTCTGTAAGGTTTGGAGTCATTACATCTGCAAATTTTACTAAACGTTTCATTTCTTCACACATTTCTTTTGTGTAGGTAGGATATATTTTCCCATAATCCCCCATAACAGGGTCTATAATTGCAATAGTATCTTTAGTTTTAAATTTTTTTAAAAAGTTACATACTATTTCAATTTGTTCTTTAGAACCTAAAAAACCTGTATAGATACCATCAAAGCTTAAATTTAATTGTTCCCATTTATTTATATAAGCATTCATTTTAGAAGTATAATCTTCAAAAAAGAAATGTTCAAATCCAGTATGACTTGAAAATATAGCTGTTGGAAGTATACAGCCTTGAACCTTTAAAGCAGAAATAATAGGAAGGGCAACAGAAACGGAGCATCTTCCAAATCCAGTAACATCATTAACTATAGCAATTTTTTTTTGCCTAATTGTACTCAAAATCTCACATCCTTAGGAAAAAACTAAGGAACATTAAAAAATCCTCAGTTTTTAAGTAATATAAATTTTAATAAAATAAAAAATCTACCTAAATAAAAATTATAAAATAACCAATAAAAAAAAGCAAATTATTAAAAATGTAGGGGTACATAATAATTAAAACTTTTTTATATATGATATAATGAAAGAGATTTTTAGTGTAAATTATGGTTTATAAGGGGATGAATATTATGAAATATTTCTTTTTTGATATAGATGGAACATTAGCTGTAGGAAACACAGGAATAATACCTAAAAATACAAAAAGAGCAGTAAAGCTTCTTCAAAAAAATGGTCACTTTGTAGCAATTGCAACAGGTAGACTGTATATAAATGCTATAAATTATTGCAAAGATTTAGGAATAAATAATTTAGTAAGTGATGGAGGTAGTGGAGTTACTATAAATGGAAAGCTTATAGGAGTAGAGCCTTTAGATTATAATTTATGTATAAATCTTTTAGAGGAATTAGATGAAAAAGGTATTGCTTGGAGCATAAATTATAATGATGAATGTGTACGTTATTGTAATAGAGAACAATTTATGAAAGAAATAGAAGATGGCTATACAAAAACTAAGTTAAAAAAAGATTTAGATTTTCATAAAATAAAAACTATAAGAAAAATATATATAAGTTGCACAAAAGAAATGGAAAAGGATATAAAGTCTTTAAAATATTTAAGTTCTACAAGATTTCATGAAAGATGTCTTTTTATAGAAAATGATGATAAATCTATAGGAATTAAAAAGGTTATGGATTATTTTAATGCCCCTTATAAAGATGTGGTAGTCTTTGGAGATGAGTCAAATGATTTAAAAATGTTTCTTGATGAGTGGACAAGTATTGCTATGGGTAATGCCACAAAGGAGCTAAAGGAAAAAGCAGATTTTATAACAAAAAATTGTGATGATAATGGAATTGAATATGCTTTAAGACATTTTGGTTGGATATAATTTTAAGCTAATAAAAAAATTTCTAAAGTAAATTGACAAAGTAGGTAAAAATGTATAAAATGAACTAGTAATGTAATAAAATGCGTTGAAAGGAAAGAGTACCTATATTTATTCTTTAAGAGAGGTTTCGTTTGGTGGAAGAAACTAAGTAATGGTATAGGGAAAGGAGTCCTAGAGCATAATTTTGAAAGATGGACTTATGTCAAGAAGGGTGGAACCGCGGAATATTTTTCGTCCCTTTGTTTGGTATGAGTCTTTTTGTTTATATAATATTTTTAGGAGTTGATTTTATGAAAGCAATATTGACAGTAATAGGGGAAGACAAAGTAGGAATTATAGCAGGAGTAAGTGCAGAACTTCAAAAGTTTAATGTAAATATCTTAAATGTTTCACAAACAATTATGGATAATTACTTTACAATGATGATGATGACTGACATTAAAGATGCAAATGAAAACTTTGATGCTATAAAGGCTGCTCTTTCAGCAAAGGGTAAAGAATTAGGTGTTGACATTAAGATTCAAAGAGAAGATATTTTTAAATCTATGCATTCACTATAATTTTTTAGGAGGAATTTTTAATGAGTTATAACATAAATGCCCAAAATGTCCTTGAAACTATAAAGATGATAGAGGAAGAAAAGTTAGATATTAGAACAATAACTATGGGAATTTCTTTATTAGATTGTATAGACCCAGATGGAGATAAGGCAAGAGAAAAAATATATAATAAAATAATGACTTGTGCTAAGGATTTAGTTAAAGTTGCAAAGGAAATTGAAAATGAATTTGGTATTCCAATAGTTAATAAAAGAGTATCAGTTACACCAATTTCAATAATAGGTGGAGCTACTAATGAAGATAATTATGTAAAGTTTGCAGAAACTTTAGATAAAGCAGCAGAAGAACTTGGAATTGACTTTATTGGAGGATTTTCGGCTTTAGTACAAAAAGGATGTACTAAGGGAGATAAAATACTTATAAAATCTATTCCAGAAGCTTTAGCAAAAACTAAAAAAGTATGTTCTTCTGTAAATGTAGGTTCTTCTAAGTCAGGTATAAATATGAATGCTGTAAGGGACCTTGGAGTTATAATGAAGGAAACTGCAGAACTTACAAAAGAACAAAAAGGATTTGGATGTGCAAAACTTGTTGTATTTGCAAATGCAGTAGAAGATAATCCATTTATGGCAGGTGCTTTCCATGGTGTTGGAGAAGCTGATGTTGTTATAAATGTTGGAGTTAGTGGACCTGGAGTTGTAGAAAGAGCAATAGAAAAAGTTAGAGGAGAATCCTTTGACGTTTTAGCAGAAACTATAAAGAAGACAGCCTTTAAGGTAACAAGAATGGGAGAATTAGTTGCTCAAGAAGCTTCAAAGAGATTAAATGTTCCATTTGGAATAATTGATTTATCTTTAGCACCAACACCAGCAATAGGAGATTCTGTAGCTCACATTTTAGAAGAAATGGGTCTTGAAACAGTTGGAACACATGGTACTACAGCAGCTCTTGCAATGTTAAATGATGCTGTTAAAAAGGGTGGAGTTATGGCATGTAGTCATGTTGGAGGACTAAGTGGTGCTTTCATTCCAGTTTCAGAAGATGCAGGAATGATAGATGCTGTTTTAAATCATTCATTAAACCTAGAAAAGCTTGAAGCTATGACATGTGTATGTTCAGTAGGTCTTGATATGATTGCAGTTCCAGGAGATACACCAGCTTCTACTTTATCAGCTATGATAGCAGATGAAGCAGCAATTGGAGTTATTAACAATAAAACTACAGCAGTTAGAATTATTCCAGCTCCAGGATGTAAGGTTGGAGATATGGTTGAATTTGGAGGACTTTTAGGAAGAGCCCCTGTAATGAAAGTAAATGAAAATTCATCAGAAAAATTTATTGCAAGAGGTGGAAGAATTCCAGCTCCAATACATTCCTTTAAAAACTAGTTAATACATAAAAAGGACTGTTAATTATGATTAATAATCATTATTTTCAGTCCTTTCTTATTTAAAAAATAAAAAGGTTTCCTTGTAAAAAATTAATTATTACTAAATTGTAATTTATTTATTTTTGAACTGTAATATAAGGTATGATATAATTCTTTATATTATAAGTATGGAGGAAAAAACTTATGACAAAAATGATTTCATGGAATGTAAATGGTTTAAGAGCTATTTATAAAAAGGGATTTGTAGATATTTTTAATGAAATTAATGCAGATATATTTTGTATTCAAGAAACTAAACTTCAAGAAGGACAAATAGATTTAAGTTTTCCAGGGTATGAAGTGTATTGGAATTATGCAGAGAAAAAAGGATATTCAGGAACAGCTATATTTACAAAGATTAAACCTATTTTAGTAACTAAAGGAATAGGAATAGAAGAACATGATAAAGAAGGAAGAGTAATAACTTTAGAATTTGAAGATTATTATTTAGTTACAGTATATACCCCAAATTCTCAAACAGAACTTAAAAGATTAGATTATAGAATGAAATGGGAAAAGGATTTTAAAGCTTACATAAAAGAACTTGAAAAAAAGAAACCAGTTGTTATATGTGGGGATTTAAATGTGGCTCATAAAGAAATAGATTTAAAAAATCCTAAAACAAATAGAAAAAATGCAGGCTTTACAGATGAAGAGAGAAAAAAATTCACAGAACTTTTAAATGATGGTTTTATAGACACATTTAGATATTTTTATCCAAATGAAGAAGGAAAATATTCTTGGTGGTCTTATAGATTTAGTGCTAGAGAAAAGAATGCAGGATGGAGAATTGACTATTTTTTAGTATCTGAAGCTTTAAAGGATAAACTAAAGAGTGCTAACATTTTAAGTGATATTATGGGTTCAGACCATTGCCCAGTAGAACTTATATTAAAGTAGCAGGAGGAACAAAATAAATGTCAATAGTCACAATAATATTAAACATAGCTTTAGTAATATTATTTTTACAAGAATTATTAAATTTAAAAAAGTCTATACCTAAAAAAAATGTTAGTATAATAGTTCACCTATTTGGAACTGGAGTAACAGCAGCAGTAGCGTACATAATGGTTTCTCTATCTTTTAAAGCTAAGATAGAAAATGAAAAAATGATAAAAGTAGTTGTTATATGTGCTTTTATTGCATTTATATTTTTAGGGTTAGATTCATTATTTATGGAGAATGGTAAAAATGGTAAAAATAAAGCTAGAAAAAAACCAAAAAAATGAGCCAGTATTTAAGCTTAACATAAAAGAAGAGGAAATAGATAACTATAGATTTTTAAAAAGAGCATTATTAGAAGGAAAAGCTATAAGGGGAAGATATAATTATGAAGTTCCAATAAGATTTTTTGAACCTATTTTTAAAAATTTAAAATTAGAAGAAATAAATCTTGATAAAAAATCTATTGTTAAATACTTTGAATTTTCTGATGAATATGATGAAAGATATTACTATAAAACTGAAGTTAATGCAAAGTATATGAAAAAATGGAGAGAAGAAGGATGCCCTAATATTTATAAAATAGAAATTGATAAAGAAAAGTGTATTCTTAAAAAAGAAATAGCATTTAAAAAAATAGAAAGAATTTTAAGTTTATAAAAAATGGGACTGTCTAACAAAGAAATTTTATAACAATTACATTGTATTAATATTTCTTTCTAGGACAGCCCATTTTTTTATTTTATTAATATTTATTATTTTGTGTTGCCTTAGAACTTATGGATGGATATAATAAAGAGAATTCTTGTAGATTTATTAAAAAAATGTTTTAATAAAATAAGTTAAAGTAAAATAAAGAGAGGATTATTATGAATTTAATTACATTAGAACATATAAGTAAAAGTTATAGTGAGAAAAATCTTTTAAAGGATGTTTCTTTAGGAATAAATGAAGGAGATAAGGTTGGTCTTATTGGTGTAAATGGTGCAGGTAAATCTACTTTTTTAAAAATTGTTGCAGGATTTGATGAATTTTTTCAGGGAACTGTTGTTAAGGGGAAAAATGTTAGGATAGAATATCTTTCTCAAAATCAAAATTTTAAAGAGGATGCAACTATTTTAGAGCAGATATTTAGAGGGGAAACTAGAGAAATGAAAATCCTAAAAGAGTATGAGGATTTAGTTGAAAAAATATCTTTAGGCAAAAATGAAGAATTAAATGAAAGGCTTTTAAAACTTCAACAGGAAATAGATGATTTAAATTTATGGGCTTTAGAAAGTGAAGCTAAAAGTATTTTAAATAAACTTGGAATAAAAAATTATGATGAAAAAATAAAAAATCTTTCAGGAGGACAGAAAAAAAGAGTAGCTCTTGCCTCAGCTCTTATTTCTCCTTGTGAATTATTAATATTAGATGAGCCTACAAATCATCTTGATTCAGAGTCAATAGAGTGGCTTGAGGAGTATTTAAATTCTAGAAAGGGTGCTCTTTTAATGATTACCCATGATAGATATTTTTTAGATAGAGTTACAAATAAAATTTTAGAACTAGATAGAGGAGTAATGTATTCTTATGAAGGAAATTATACTAGCTTTTTAGAGAAGAAAATGGAAAGATTAAAGCTAGAGCAAACTTTAGAAGATAAAAGACAATCCTTAATAAGAAATGAACTTAAATGGGTAAGAAGAGGTGCAAAGGCTAGAACTACAAAGCAAAAGGCAAGACTTCAAAGATTTGATGAATTAGTAAATAGAGAATATGTAAAACCACAGGAAAATTTAGAAATATCTTTTATAGGAACAAGACTTGGAAAGAAAATAATAGAAATAGATAATATATCAAAGGCTTTTGGAGATAAAACCCTTATAAAGGATTTTAGTTATATTTTTACTAAAACAGATAGAATTGGTGTTGTAGGAGAAAATGGAGTAGGAAAAACTACTCTCATAAATATATTAAGAGGAAAACTTATGCCAGATTCAGGTTCAATAGAAGTAGGGGAAACAGTTAAAATAGGATGTTTTGCTCAAGATAATACTAGTATGGACCCTAATATGAAGGCTATAGATTATATAAAAGAAGGTGGAGAAGTTATTCCTGTAGCTGATGGAAGTAAAATAACAGCCTCTACTTTATGTGAAAGATTTCTTTTTGATGGAACTCTTCAATATTCTAAAATAGAAAAGCTTTCAGGGGGAGAAAGAAGAAGACTTCATCTTTTAAGAGTATTAATGGAATCTCCTAATGTACTTTTATTAGATGAGCCTACAAATGACTTAGATATTAATACATTAACTATTTTAGAAGACTTTTTAGATAGTTTTTTAGGTGTTGTTTTAGTTGTATCTCATGATAGATATTTTCTAGATAGAATATGTAATAAGATTTTTTCATATGAAGGAAATGGACTTATAAAGCCTTATCATGGAAACTTTAGTGATTATCAAATTTCTAAAGTAGTTGAAGAAGTAGAAAAGGATGAAAAGAAAAAGGAAAAAAAGCCTGAAGTACAAAGGGTTAAAAATAAAGATACAAGACCTAAATTTTCTTTTAAGGAAGCTAAGGAATATGAAACAATAGAAGAAGATATATCAAAACTTGAAGAAAAAATATCAGAACTTGAAGAGGAAATGGTTAAAAATTCATCAAGTTATGGAAAACTTCAAGAACTTGTAGAAGAAAAAGAAAAAACTGAAGAGGAACTTTTATATAAATATGAAAGATATGAGTATTTAGAAAATTTAGCAAAAAAAATAGAAGAATATAAGAAAAATAAATAACATAAAAGAAAAGATATTAAAATTTCTAAAAATACAAGAAACTAATTGATTATACATTGCAAATATGGTAATTTATAAAAAAGAAGTACTTATATGGAGATGATAATATGAAATATGAAATTAAAGGTGCACCTCTTCCTGTGGTTATATGTGAAGTAGAAGAAAATGAAACATTAATTACAGAAAAAGGTTCTATGTGTTGGATGAGTGAAAATATGAAAATGGAAACAACAACAAATGGGGGAATAGGAAAAGCATTTGGAAGAATGTTTTCTGGAGAGGCAATGTTTCAAAACAGATATACAGCTAAAGGTAAAGAAGGAATGATAGCTTTTGCATCAAGTTTCCCAGGGGATATATTAGCTTTTGAAATTTCACCAGAAAATGAAATGATAGTACAAAAGTCAGGGTTTTTAGCTTCTGAAGAGGGTGTTAATCTTTCTGTATTTTTTCAAAAAAAGTTTAGTGCAGGACTTTTTGGAGGAGAAGGATTTATAATGCAAAAGTTATCAGGTAATGGTATAGCTTTTGTAGAATTTGATGGACATATTGAAACTTATGAATTGGAAAAAGGAGAAACAATGATAATAGATACAGGCTATCTAGCTGGAATGTCTGGAAGTTGTAGTATAGAAATACAGTCTGTACCAGGTATTAAAAATAAATTCTTAGGTGGGGAAGGCCTTTTTAACACTAAAATAACAGGACCTGGAAAGATATATCTTCAAACAATGCCAATAAGCTCAGTGGCAAATTCAATAAAACCATTTATTCCAACAGGAAATTAAGCTTTATGTTTATATTATTGATAAAATACTAAGAATATATTATTATGTTCTTAGTATTTTTTAGATAAGAAAAGTTTATTTTAAAAGAAAGGAAAATAGTATGGAAGTAAGCATAACTATTAAAGGAAAAAGAGAGCCTTTAGTTTTTAAAGGAGATAGAATAGATATTTTAGATTTTGAAATGGAAGGTAAAAAATATAAGCAAATAAGATATTTTAAAAAAGGATTTTCAAAATCTGAATATATAGATTCTACTCTTATAATTAAAATAAAAGAAAAATAATTATTTTTCTTTTATTTTAATAATTAACATTTTGATAAAATTTGTTAAAAAATTAACAAAAATAGATAAAAATAGATATAAATAGAAAATATGTTAATAAAAGAAGCTTAAAATATTAAAAAAGGGGAAAGGATTATGGAAAGTTTATCTAGTTCAGAATTGAAGGTTATGAATTTAATATGGAATAATGATGTAGAGCTTAATTCAAAAGATATTACAACTACCTTTGAAAAAAAATATAAAACTACAAAAGCAACTACAATGACTTTTCTTAAAAGGCTTGAAAAAAAGGGATATATAACTTCAAAAAAAATAGGGAGAGTTACAGAATATAAAGTAGAAATTACTAAAGAAAAATTTATAAATACCTCTTTTAATGAGTATATAAATAAAATTTACAAAGGCTCAGTAAATAATTTTTTAAAGTCTCTTATAAAATCAGGAAGTCTTTCAGATTTAGAAATAGAAGAACTTATAAATAAACTAAAGAAAAAAACATAGGGATTTTTTATTTATATAGAAAATTTTATAAAAAAAACTATAAAATTTTAAAAAAAGTAGAACAATATTCATATAGATATTTAAGTCTTAATGTAATATAGTTTATAATGTAAATAACAAAGATATAATATTTGTTTTATATAAATTAAGTAAAATTTATTTAAAAATTTATTATTTTTTTATAAAAATTACTTGATGATAATTATTAAATGATTTATCTTTTATATATAAGCAAATATTTATATCAAATTTGAATTATTAGGAGGGTCAAATTTTTATGGAACAATTTGAACAATGGAAAGGCTTTAAAGGCAAGCTTTGGAAAAAGAGAATCAGTACAAGAGATTTCATACAAAATAACTACACACAATATGATGATGATGAATCATTCTTAGAAGGACCAACAGAGGCCACTAATAAGCTATGGGGAAAATTACAAGAATTACAAAAGGAAGAACGTGCAAAGGGTGGAGTATTAGATATGGATACAGAAATTGTATCATCTATTACATCACATAAGCCAGGATATATAAGTGAAGAATTAAAGGACTTAGAAAAGATTGTAGGACTTCAAACTGATAAGCCTTTAAAGAGAGCTTTCATGCCTTATGGTGGTATAAAAATGGCAGAACAAGCTTGTACAACATATGGATATACACCAGATCCAAAACTACATGAAATATTCACAAAATACCACAAAACTCATAACCAAGCAGTTTTTGATATTTACACTCCAGAAATAAAAAAGGCTCGTCACAATAAGATAGTTACAGGTCTTCCAGATACTTATGGACGTGGACGTATAGTGGGAGATTACCGTAGAGTAGCTCTTTATGGAATAGATTTCTTAATAGAAAAGAAACAAGAAGATTTTGCTGAATGTGGAAGAGACGTAATGAGAGATGACAATTTCCGTTTACGTGAAGAAATAGCAGAACAAATAAAAGCATTAAAAGAAATGAAAGTAATGGCAGAAAGTTATGGATATGATATATCAAAGCCAGCTAGCAATGCAAAAGAAGCTGTTCAATGGTTATACTTTGGATACTTAGCTGCAATAAAGACTCAAAATGGAGCAGCAATGAGTGTTGGACGTGTATCAACTTTCTTAGATATATACATTCAAAGAGATTTAGAAAATGGAACAATAACAGAAGAAGAAGCTCAAGAATTAATTGACCATCTTGTTATGAAGTGCAGAATGGTTAAGTTTGCAAGAATACCTTCATACAATCAATTATTCTCAGGAGACCCAGTATGGGCAACACTTGAAGTAGCTGGTTTAGGTATGGATGGTCGTTCAATGGTTACAAAGACAGATTACCGTTTCTTACATACATTAGAAAACATGGGACCTGCTCCAGAACCAAATTTAACTGTATTATATTCTTCAAGATTACCAGAAACATTTAAAAAGTATGCAGCTTACATTTCAGTTAAGACAAGCTCTATACAATATGAAAATGATGATGTTATGAGACCTGTATGGGGAGATGACTATTCAATTTGCTGCTGTGTATCAGCTACTGAAACTGGTAAGGAAATGCAATTCTTCGGAGCTAGAGCAAACCTTGCTAAATGTTTATTATACGCTATAAATGGTGGAGTAGATTGTAAGACAAAGGATCAAGTAGGACCAGCTTACAAGCCTATAACTTCTGAATATCTTGATTATGATGAAGTAATGGAAAAATATGATACTATGATGGAATGGCTTGCTGGATTATATGTAAATGCTTTAAATATGATTCAATACATGCATGATAAGTACTACTATGAAGCTGCTGAAATGGCACTTATAGATACAGATGTAAGACGTACATTTGCAACAGGAATAGCAGGATTCTCTCATGTAATAGATTCATTATCAGCTATTAAATATGCAAAGGTTAAGACTATCCGTGATGAAGATGGAATAGTTGTAGATTTTGAAACAACTGGTGACTTCCCAAGATACGGAAATGATGATGACCGTGCAGATGAAATAGGAGAATGGTTATTAAAGACATTCTTAGATAAGTTAAAGAAATGCTACACTTATCGTAACTCAGAACCAACAACTTCAATCCTTACAATAACTTCAAACGTAGTTTATGGTAAGGCAACAGGAGCTCTTCCTGATGGACGTAAGGCAGGAGAACCATTATCTCCAGGAGCTAACCCAAGTTATGGTGCAGAACAAAATGGTTTATTAGCATCATTAAACTCAGTTGCAAAACTTCCATATGAAGATGCATTAGATGGTATTTCTAATACTCAAACTATAAACCCAAGTGCATTAGGACATGATGATACTGAACGTGTTAAGAACTTAGTTCAAGTTTTAGATGGATACTTTGATCAAGGAGCTCATCACCTTAATGTAAATGTATTTGGTATTGAAAAATTAAAAGATGCTATGGAACATCCAGAAAAGGAAGAATATGCAAACTTTACAATCCGTGTATCTGGATATGCTGTTAAGTTTATTGACTTAACTCGTGAACAACAACTTGATGTTATTTCAAGAACTTGTCACGAAAGAATGTAATAGGTTTTTATGAAAGGCTATATTCATTCATTAGAGAGTTTTGGTTCTGTAGATGGGCCAGGAATAAGATTTGTTATATTTGTACAAGGTTGTGGCATGAGGTGTGAATTTTGCCACAACCCAGATACTTGGAATATGCAAAAAGGTCAAGAATTTACCTCAGATGAATTGCTTGAAAAAGCTATAAGATATAAATCTTACTGGGGAGATAAGGGTGGAATTACTGTAAGTGGTGGAGAAGCCTTAATGCAAATTGATTTTTTAATTGATTTATTTAAAAAAGCTAAAGCACAGGGCATAAATACTACATTAGATACAAGTGGAAATCCCTTTACTAGAGAAGAGCCTTTTTTCACTAAGTTTAATGAACTTATGGAATATACAGACTTAGTACTTCTTGATATAAAGCATATAAATGATGAAGAACATATAAAACTTACAGGTAGAACTAATAAAAATATTTTAGACTTAGCAAAATATCTTTCAGAGATTAAAAAACCAGTTTGGATTAGACATGTATTAGTTCCAAAAAGAAATGACTTTGATAATTATTTAATAGAATTAGATAAGTTTATTAAGGAATTAGATAATGTTTATAGAGTTGAAGTTCTTCCATATCACACATTAGGAGTATATAAGTGGCAGGAACTTGGAATTGAAAATCACCTTGAAGAAGAAGGAATAAAGCCTCCTTCAAAGGAAAGAATAGATAATGCCAATGAATTACTTCATACTAAAAGTTATACAAGATACTTAAAATAATAAAAAAGCTACATTAAAGTTTTCTTTAGTGTGGCTTTTTTATTTTTTTAAACAAGATAATTGATAATTATTTTCTTATGAAAATTAATATTGACAAAATAGAAAATAGAAATTAAAATTATAAAGACTTTATGATAATGAATATCATTTATAACAAAGGAGGAAACATGAAGTATATTTATTTAAGTTTAGCATTTTTATTTTTAGCAATAGGTGCAATTGGAGTTGTTCTTCCCATACTTCCAACAACCCCATTTTTATTACTTGCATCTTATTTTTTTGGAAAGGGCTCAAAAAGGTTTCAGCATTGGTTTTTATCTACTAAGTTATATAAAAATCATTTAGATAGCTTTGTTAAATCTAGAGCCATGACAATGAAAACTAAGATTTCAATTCTTACTATAGCTTCATTAATGCTTATTTTAGCTTTTATTATAACAAAAAGTGTACATGCTAGAATATTTATTTTAGTGGCTATGATATTTAAGTATTATTATTTTACCTTTAAAATAAAAACAATAAATGCATAAAAATAATAAAGGTAAAAAAGACAAGTTTTTAAAAAGGAAAAGTAAAAGTAATGAAAGAAGATATTTCAATAAAAAGAGAAAATGAAAAAAAAGTTGTTAATTTAATGATTAAAATTTATTGCAAAGGGCATAATCATGGAAGAGAAGTTCCTTGTAGTGAATGCAAAAAGCTAATTGAATATGCAGAACTTAGAACAAATCTATGTCCTTTTATGGAAAATAAAACATTTTGTAGTAATTGTAAAGTTCATTGCTACAAGCCTGATATGAGGGAAAAAATAAAAGAAGTTATGAAATATTCAGGTAAAAGAATGCTTTTTTATCATCCTATTTTAGCAATAAAGCATGTTAAAGAAAGTATAAAAGAAAAACGAGGAAAGAAAAATGATGATAAATAAAAGACTAATAGGTTTAGTAAATGATTCTAAAAAGTACATAAAATATACTGTTATATTTAATTGGATTTCACTAATTTTAAATATAATTTCAATATTTTTTATTGGAAACTTATTAGAAAAAGTTTTTAATAAAAATTTCACAATAAAAGATTTAATAATAACTGGTTTGATAACAATAATTGCTATAATTATAAGAGTAATATGTAATATTTTTGCTTCAAAAATGTCTTATTATTCTTCTGTAAATGTAAAAAAGGTTTTAAGAGAAAAAATATATAATAAACTTACAAAACTTGGCTCTTCATATATAGAAAAAGTATCAACCTCAGAGGTAGTTCAAGTTTCAGTAGAAGGAATAGAGCAGTTAGATATTTATTTTAGTAAGTATCTCCCACAACTATTTTATAGCCTTTTAGCACCACTTACTTTATTTATAATTTTATCTTTTATAAATTTTAAATCAGCATTAGTTCTTTTAATTTGTGTTCCATTAATTCCAGTTTCAATTATAGCAGTACAAAAGTTTGCTAAAAAACTTTTAAATAAGTATTGGGGAATTTATACAAATCTTGGAGATAGCTTTTTAGAAAATCTTCAAGGTCTTACCACTTTAAAAATATATAAAGCCGATGAAGAGAAGTCTAAAAAAATGGATGAAGAAGCAGAAAATTTTAGAAAAGTTACTATGAGGGTTTTAACTATGCAACTAAATTCAATAAGTGTGATGGATTTAATTGCTTTTGGAGGAGCTGCCCTTGGAATAATAATAAGTATAAGTGAATTTAAGAGAGGAAATATAAATCTTCAAGGAACTTTTGCAATTATAATGTTAAGTAGTGAATTTTTTATACCTTTAAGACTTTTAGGTTCATTTTTCCATATAGCTATGAATGGAATGGCAGCAAGTGATAAAATCTTTAAAATATTAGATTTAGAAGAAGATAAGTGTAAAAATGAAGAAATTAAAGAGAATAATATAAATATAACTTTTAAAGATGTTAAATTTTCTTATGAAGAATCTAGAGAAATTTTAAAGGGAGTTTCAATGGATATAAAGAATAGAAGCTTTATATCAATAGTAGGGGAAAGTGGCTGTGGAAAAAGTACAATAGCCTCTATTATTACTAAAAACAATAAAAATTATGAAGGAAGTATAAAAATTAATAATAAAGAACTTTCTAACATATCAGAAGAAAGTATAATGAAAAATATAACTCTTGTAAATCATAATAGCTATTTATTTAAGGGAACTGTAGAAGAAAATCTTAAAATGGCTAAAAATAATGCCACAGAAGAGGAAATGAATGAAGTTCTTAAAAAGGTTAATTTATATAATTTCCTTCAAAATGAAAAAGGCTTAAAAACAAAACTTTTAGAAAAAGCTTCAAACCTTTCAGGAGGACAATGTCAAAGGTTGGCTTTAGCAAGAGCATTACTTCATAACACACCAGTATATATTTTTGATGAAGCAACTTCAAATATAGATATGGAAAGTGAAAATGACATAATGAAGGTAATTCATAACCTTAGAAAGGAAAAGACAGTAATATTAATTTCTCATAGATTAGCAAATGTAGTTCCTTCTGATAATATTTATGTATTAAAAGAAGGAAAAATTGTGGAAAGTGGTAATCATAGTGAGCTTATAAAAAATAATAAGTTTTATACAAAACTTTATAACAGCCAAATGAAACTTGAAAATTATTCTATAGATAGGAGGGAAAAAAGCTATGAATAGAAGTGGAATTAAGGTTATGGGAAAACTTATAGGACTTGTTAAACCACTTTTACATATAATGATTTTAGCAATCTTTATGGGAGTTTTAGGATTTTTATGTTCTATATTTATAACCATATTAGGTGGAATGGGATTAGTTAATATTTTAGGAATAAATACTTCTTTGTCTTTAAAAACAATTTTCTTAGTAGTTACAATTTTTGCAGTATTAAGAGGTATTTTAAGATATTTAGAACAAGCAAGTAATCACTATATAGCCTTTAAAATACTTGCCCTTATTAGAAATAAAGTATTTACTTCTTTAAGAAAATTAGCACCAGCTAAGCTTGAAGGAAAGGATAAAGGAAATCTTATTTCAATAATTACAAGTGATATTGAACTTTTAGAAGTTTTTTATGCACATACAATATCTCCAATAATAATAGCCTTTTTAACTTCATTAATAATGGTAATTTTTATTGGAAAATATAATATAGTTTTAGGAGTTATAGCCCTTTTTGGTTATATAACAGTAGGAGTTATTATTCCTATAGTTTCATATAAAAAAGGGGAAGATGTAGGAAAGGATTATCGTAATAACTTTGGAGAAATGAATAGTTTCTTTTTAGATAGCCTTAGAGGAATTAGAGAAAGTATTCAATATAATGCTACAAAAAAACGCTTAGAAGATATAAATAATTTAACAGAAAAATTAGATGAAAAGCAAAAGAAATTAAAAGATTATGAAGGAAGTATAAAAGCAGTTACAGATGGAACTATTTTAACCTTTTCATTATTAATGCTTTTTGTATCAATATATTTAAACTCTAAAAACATTATAAATTTTGAAGGAGTATTAATTTCTACAATTTCAATGATGAGTTCCTTTGGGCCTGTTACAGCTTTAAGTAACTTAGCTAATAATTTATTCCATACATTAGCTAGTGGAAATAGAGTTTTAGATATTTTAGAAGAAGAGCCTGTAGTTTATGAAATTATAAACAAAAAAGATATATTCTTTGAAGGTTTAAAATGTGAAAATGTTAATTTCTCTTATGATAAAGAAGAAATATTAAAAGATGTTTCTTTAGATATTCCTAAAAACAAAATAGTAGGAATACAAGGAAAAAGTGGCTCAGGAAAATCTACATTATTAAAGCTTCTTATGAGATTTTGGGATGTTAATGGTGGAGAAATAAAAATTTCAAATGAAAATATAAAAAATATAAACACAAGTTCCTTAAGAGATATGGAAAGCTATGTAACACAAAGTACATATTTATTTAATGATACAATTAAAAATAATATAAAAATAGCAAAAGAAAATGCTACTATGGAAGAAATTATAGAAGCTTCTAAAAAGGCATCTTTACATGAATTTATAGAAAAGCTTCCAAAGGGTTATGAAACAAATGTAGGGGAACTTGGAGATAGCCTCTCAGGTGGAGAAAAACAAAGAATAGGAATAGCTAGAGCCTTTCTTCATAATGGACCTTTAATATTATTAGATGAACCTACAAGTAATTTAGACAGTTTAAATGAAGGAATTATTTTAAAATCATTAAAAGAAGAATGTAAAGATAAAACAGTAGTTTTAGTATCTCATAGAAAATCAACTATGAACATTACAGATATTTTATATAAAATGAAGGAAGGCAGATTTAGTTAAATCATAATGAAAAATAAGTATAAAAGGGTGGGGAAAAATGAAAGTATTTATAGGATTAATGATACCTTTTTTAGGAACAGCTTTAGGGGCTTCTATGGTGTTTTTAATGAAGAATAAAATGAATAAAAGCCTTGAAAAGATGCTTTTAGGTTTTGCATCTGGTGTAATGATAGCAGCATCAATTTGGTCACTACTTATACCAGCTATTGAAATGTCTAAAGAACAAGGAAAAATAGCTTGGGTGCCAGCTTCTATAGGTTTTTTATTAGGAATTTTGTTTTTACTTGTTTTAGATAGTTTAATTCCTCATTTACATTTAGAAAGTGATAAACCAGAAGGAATAAAAACTAAATTAAAGAAAACAACAATGCTTGTATTTGCAGTAACGCTTCATAATATACCAGAAGGAATGGCAGTTGGTGTTACCTTTGCAGGGGCTTTAATTGGAAATTCTAAAATTACAATGGCAGGAGCTTTTACTTTAGCTCTTGGAATAGCCATTCAAAATTTCCCAGAAGGAGCTATTATATCAATGCCATTAAAAGGAGAAGGGGTATCAAAAATAAAGGCTTTTATATATGGAGTATTATCTGGAATAGTAGAGCCAATAGGAGCAGTTATTACTATATTACTTACTAATTCGATAATTGAGGTATTACCTTATTTGTTATCTTTTGCAGCAGGTGCTATGATTTATGTAGTGGTAGAGGAGTTAATTCCAGAGTCACAAGCAGGGGAACATTCTAATATTGGAACAATAGGAGTTAGTATTGGCTTTGTTATTATGATGATATTAGATGTAGCTTTAGGATAATAAGTTAGGAGAATAATAGAAAAAATGACTTTACAACAGCTAAGATATATAATAGAAGTTGCAAATCAAGGCTCAATTAATGAGGCAGCAAAAAAGCTTTTTATAACGCAACCTAGTCTTTCAAATGCAATAAAAGATATTGAAAAGGAATTTAATATAGAAATTTTTCAAAGAACTAATAAAGGGATAAATTTATCTCAAGAAGGGGTAGAGTTTTTAAGTTATGCAAGACAGGTTATAGAACAGGCAGAACTTTTAGAAACAAGATATTTAAATAAAAAGCCTTCAAGAAAGCTTTTCTCAGTTTCTACTCAGCATTATGCCTTTGCAGTAAATGCCTTTGTTGATTTGCTAAAAGAAAAGAATTTACCAGAATATGAATTTACTTTAAGAGAAACAAGAACCTATGAAATAATAGAAGATGTTAAAAATTTGAAAAGTGAAGTGGGAATTCTTTATTTAAATGATTTTAATTTTAAGGTTTTAAATAAGCTTTTTAAAGAAAATAATCTTAAGTTTACAGAACTTTTTAAAGCTAATCCTTATATTTTTGTAAGTTATAAAAATCCTTTAGCTAAGAAAAAATATGTTACATTAGAAGATTTAGAAAATTACCCTTATTTATCTTTTGAACAAGGAGAGTATAATTCTTTTCATTTTTCAGAAGAAATTTTAAGTACTCTAACACATAAAAAAAGTATACAAGTAAGTGATAGAGCAACTCTTTTTAATTTGCTAATAGGTCTTAATGGATACACAATATCTACTGGAATTTTAAGCTCTGATTTAAATGGAAATGATATTGTGTCTATTCCATTAAAGGTAGAAGAGGTTATAAAGGTTGGATGGATATGTCATAAAAGTGTAAACTTAAGCCCTATAGCAAAGAGATATGTAGAACTTTTAAAAATAAATATAAATTTAAGCTAATATTATTTTTAAGTTATAAAAAAGTTTTAATTATTATTTTGCTTTTAGTTATATAAAAATAGAAAGTGAATATAATTTATTAGAAAATAAAAAAAGAAGGTTTAATCCTTCTTTTTTAATGCTTTAATTTTATCCATTGTTTCATCACTAATAACATGTTCAATTCGACATGCATCTTTGGTTGCTGTTTCTTCAGATACACCTATACTTTTAAAGAAGTCAGATAATATGGTGTGACGGTCATAAATTGTAGAAGCTACTTCATATCCCTTATCACTTAAAGCAATATAGCCTTTACTGTCAACGTTTATATAGCCATCCTCTTTTAATAAATTAATTGCACGAGATACACTTGGTTTAGAGAAGTTTAGCTTTCTGGCAATATCTATTGAACGTACATCACTATTAGTTTTTGATAAAATATAAATAGTTTCTAAATACATCTCTCCAGATTCTTGTAAAATCATGTTATCACTTCCTCATATTATTCTATCATATAGCATAAATGCTTTGCAAATAAAATAAATTTACTTTATGTTATTTATATTTTTTGTTTTTTATGATTTATAAAATATTAGAAAGAATATTGACATATATGGCAAATTGGAGTATATTTAACTTGAAGTTAGAGGTGTCTAACTTAAATTTTTAAAGAAAGGTTAGCTTAGACTAATTGAATTAGCATAAACTAATTAGGTTAGTCATAACTAATCAGATTAGTCACAGCTAATTAGGTTAGCTTTTGCTAATAAAGTTAGCTGAAACTAATTTGGTTAGCAAAGGATAATCAAAGGAGGACATTATGATGCCATTAACATACGCAAATATTGGTGAAGAAAATGTCATCAAGAGAATTGGTGGCGCAAATGAAACAAAACGTCATCTAGAAAATTTAGGTTTTGTGCCAGGAAGCAAAGTTAGTATCGTTAATAAAATGAATCAAAATGTTATTGTTAATATTAAAGATACAAGAATTGCTATTTCTGAAGAACTTGCACAAAAGATTATGATTTAAAAGGGGGGATTTTTTCATGAATTTAAAAGAAGTAAAAGTTGGAGACACTGTTAAGGTTGTAAAGTTAACCGGTCAAGGTGCTACCAAAAGAAGAATAATGGACATGGGTATTACTAAGGGCGTAGAAGTATATGTAAGAAAAGTTGCACCACTTGGTGACCCAGTAGAAGTTACAGTAAGAGGATATGAATTATCTCTTAGAAAAGCAGATGCTGCTATGATTGAAGTTGAATAAAAAAGACTTTTAAATTTATATAAGAGTTAGCTTAGGCTAATGAAAAAAAGGAGGATAAATATGGCAATTAATATTGCGTTAGCAGGTAACCCAAACAGTGGAAAAACTACATTATTTAATGTGTTAACTGGTTCTAATCAGTTTGTTGGGAACTGGCCAGGGGTAACAGTAGAAAAGAAAGAAGGAAAATATAAGGAAGATAAGGAAATCAAAATTACAGATTTACCAGGAATTTATTCTTTATCTCCATATACACTTGAAGAAGTTGTATCACGTAAATATTTATTAGATGAAAAAGTAGATGTTATTTTAAATATTATTGATGGTTCAAACTTAGAGCGTAACTTATATTTAACAACTCAATTATTAGAACTTGGAATTCCAGTTGTAGTTGCTGTAAATATGCTTGATGTAATTGAAAAACGTGGAGATAAAATAGATTATAAGCGTCTTTCAAAGGAATTAAGATGTGATGTAGTTCCAATATCAGCTTTAAGAAATCAAGGAATTGATGAACTTATGAAGAAGGTAAAAAGTGCTGCTAATTCTTCATATACAGTAAAGAGCATTTATAACAGACAAATAGGTGATGTTTTAAATGAATTACAAGAATTTCTTCCATCAAATATTGATTCAAGCAAAAAGTTATTCTATAGTGTAAAATTATTTGAACGTGATGATAAAATAATTGAATCACTAAATACTAAAATTGAGGATGAATCAATAATTGCAAACTTAGAAAAGGAATTAGATGATGATAGCGAAAGTATTATTACAGATGCAAGATATTCATATATTGCAACAATAATTAAAGATTGTTATAAGAAAGCAAATCGTGAAAGTTTAACAACTTCAGATAAAATTGATAAGATTGTAACAAATCGTATATTAGCACTTCCAATATTTGCACTAGTTATGTTTATAGTTTATTATGTATCAGTTACAACAGTTGGAACAATAGTTACAGACTGGACAAATGATGTGTTATTTGGTGATATAATTCCACCAGCAATTGAAAGCTTTTTAGAAGCAGTTAATTGTGCAGGATGGTTACAAAGCTTAATTCTTGATGGTATTGTAGCAGGGGTTGGAGCAGTACTTGGATTTGTACCACAAATGCTTGTATTATTTGCATTCTTAGCAATACTAGAAGATTGTGGATATATGGCCCGTGTAGCATTTATTATGGACCGTATCTTTAGAAAGTTTGGATTATCAGGAAAGTCATTTATACCAATGTTAATTGGTAGTGGATGTGGTGTTCCAGGGGTTATGGCAAGCCGTACAATTGAAAGTGACCGTGACCGTAAGATGACAATTATGACAACAACATTCATTCCTTGTGGAGCTAAACTTCCAATTATTGCCCTTATTGCTGGTGCTTTATTTGATGGTGCTTCATGGGTAGCTCCAAGTGCTTATTTCTTAGGTGTTTTTGCAATTGTTATTTCAGGTATTATATTAAAGAAAACAAAATTATTTATTGGTGACCCAGCTCCATTTGTTATGGAAATGCCAGCATATCATGCACCTAGAGTTGTGAATGTTTTAAGAAGCATGTGGGAAAGAGGATTTAGCTTTATTAAAAAAGCTGGAACAATTATCTTACTTTCAACAATTATTATTTGGTTCTTACAATCATTTGGTGTTGAAGCAGGAAGCTTTGGTATGGTAGATGATATTAATGATAGTTTATTATCAACAATAGGAAGAGCAATTGCATGGATATTTACTCCACTTGGATGGGGACAATGGAAAGCAGCTGTTGCAAGTATTACAGGTTTAGTTGCTAAAGAAAATGTTGTTGCAACATTTGGACAATTATATGGATTTGCTGAAGTAGCTGAAGATGGTTCAGAAATTTGGGGTACATTAGCTTCAAGCTTTACAACAATATCTGCTTACTCATTCTTAGCATTTAACTTATTATGTGCTCCTTGTTTTGCAGCAATAGGTGCAATAAAGAGAGAAATGAATAATGGTAAATGGACTGCTTTTGCAATTACTTATCAATGTGTATTTGCTTATGTTATTGCCTTAATTATTAACCAAATGGGTAACTTAATAGTTAATGGTACATTTGGATTTGGAACAGTTGTAGCAATAATATTAATTATAGCATTAATTTACTTACTAATTAGAAAACCAAAAGTATCAGATAAAGTAGAGGTTCAATATTCAGTTAGATAATAAAAGGAGATGAACATAATGAATTTATCAACATTTATAATATTAATTGTTTTAATTGGTATTGTAACATTAAGCATTAGGTCTATGATAAAAGATAAGAAAAGTGGAAAGTCATCATGTGGTGGAAATTGTGGAGCCTGTGGTGCATGTTCACATGGTATTTCATTATGTGATAACTCAAAACTATTACTTGTTAAAGACCCTAAAAAAGAGCAGCATAAATAAGCTGCTCTTTTTTATTTATAGGAGGGGAAGTTATGTCAACAGCTATAATTTTAATTATATTAATTGGAATATGTATATTTGCAATAATAAATTCAAAAAAACATTTTAAAGGAGAAGGAGGATGCTGTGGAGGCACAGGCGTAGAAAAAAGTGAAAAAACTCTTAATTATATTGCAGATAAAAAGAAAGTATTTATAAGTGGAATGCATTGCAAAAATTGTGCTAATAAAATAGAAAATGCTATAAATGATGTTAGCTATTTAGCTTGTGAAGTAAATCTTAAAGAAAATCTAGCAATAGTTACTGGAAATAAAACAATTAATGAAGGCGAAGTAAAAAAGATTATTGAAAAACTTGGATATGAAGTTAAGAAAATTGAAGATGTTAAATAAATTTGATATAAGAAAAAGCTATAACAAGCTATAGTATTTAAGAGTTACCCTATAAGCTCTTGAATATGATATATTTTCATTAAGAAATTTAGAACATATTTTAAAGGAGAGATTAACTATGAAAACAGGGGTAATAGGGTATCCTAGAGTTGGCGAATTAAGAGAGTTAAAATTTATAACTGAAAAATATTTTAGAAAGGAAGTTTCTTTAGAAGAACTTCAAAAAACTGCAAAAGAAATAAGAGAAAAACAATGGAAACTTCAAAAGGAAAATGAAATAGATTTTATTTCTTCAAATGATTTTTCTTTTTATGATGGGGTTTTAGATACAGCGTTTTTAATAAATGCAGTTTCTCATGAATATAAAAATTTAAATTTAAGTAAAATAGATACATATTTTGCAGCAGCAAGAGGTTATCAAGGAGAAGAAGGTGATGTTAAAGCCTTATCTATGAGAAAATGGTTTAATACAAATTATCATTACATGGTTCCAGTTTTAGATGATAATACCATTTTAAAGCTTAATGATGATAAAATCTTTAATGAATTTAATGAAGCTTTAGCTTTAGGAATTAAAACAAAACCATCTCTTGTAGGACCTTTTACTTTCTTAAAACTTGCAAAATATAATGGAGAAAAAAATATTTTTGATTTTAAAGAAGATATTATAAAAGTATATAAAGACATTTTAGAAAAGTTTAATGAAATAAATGCTAAATGGATTCAATTTGATGAACCTTCTCTTGTAACAGATTTAGAAGAAAATGAAATAAATCTTTTTGTTTCAATTTATGAAGAACTTTTAAAGAATAAAAAGAATTTAAAAATTCTACTACAAACATATTTTGGAGATGTAAGAGATGGTTATGAAAAGATAACTTCTTTAGACTTTGATGGAATAGGTCTTGACTTTTTAGAAGGTAAAGAAACTCTTAAATTAGTTAAGGAAAATGGTTTTCCAAAGGGAAAATTACTTTTTGCAGGAGTAGTTAATGGTAAAAATATATGGAGAAATGATTATAAGAAGACTTTAAATATATTAGAAGAATTAAAAGCTTTAATAGAGCCAGAAAATATAGTTATAAATACAAGTTGTTCTCTTCTTCATGTGCCATATACTTTAGAAAATGAAACTAAACTTGATGAAAATTATAAAAAACATTTCTCTTTTGCAAAGGAAAAGCTTAATGAATTAAATGAACTTAAAAAAATTACAGAAGGAAAGGGTAAAGACCTATTAGAAAATAATATAAAATTATTTGAAGAAAGATTAGGTGAAAAATCTAATGTTTTAAATAAAATAGATGAAAAGTTATTTACTCGTCTTCCAGAAAGAAAAATAAGAAAAAATATTCAAAAAGAATTTTTAAATCTTCCAATTCTTCCAACAACAACAATAGGTTCATTCCCTCAAACTAAGGAAATAAAGCTTTTAAGAAAATCTTATAGAAATAACCAAATATCAGAGGAAGAATATAAAAATAAAATTAAAGAAAAAATTAAAGAAGTTATAAAGCTTCAAGAAGAAATAGGAATAGATGTACTTGTTCATGGAGAATATGAAAGAAATGACATGGTTGAATACTTTGGAGAAAATTTAGATGGATATTTATTTACAGAAAAAGCTTGGGTTCAATCTTATGGAACAAGATGTGTAAAACCACCAGTTATATGGAGTACAATAACAAGAAAAAATCCTATTACAGTAGAATATAGTAGCTTTGCACAAAGCCTTACAAAGAAGCCAGTAAAGGGAATGCTTACAGGACCTGTAACAATTTTAAATTGGTCCTTCCCAAGAGAAGATGTGTCTTTAGAAGAAATGGCATATGAAATAGCCCTTGCAATTCGTGAAGAAGTTTTAGATTTAGAAAGCTCTGGAATAAATGTTATTCAAATTGATGAAGCAGCTTTAAAAGAAAAGCTTCCTTTAAGAAAAGAAGATTGGTATAAAGAATATTTAGATTGGGCAATAAAAGCCTTTAATTTAGTACATTCAGGAGTAAAAGAAACAACACAAATTCATACTCATATGTGCTACAGCGAATTTGAAAATATAGTAAAAGATATAGATAATATGGATGCAGATGTAATTTCTTTTGAAGCTTCAAGGTCTAATTTATCAATAATAGATGCCCTTAATAAAAATAACTTTGAAACAGAAGTAGGACCAGGAGTTTATGATATTCACTCTCCAAGAGTTCCTTCAGTAGAAGAAATAGTAGAGGCATTAAATAAAATCCTTAAGAAAATACCAAAAGAAAACCTATGGGTTAACCCAGACTGTGGATTAAAAACAAGAGGGGAAAAAGAAACAAATGCAAGTTTAAGAAATATGGTAGAGGCTACTAAGATAGTTAGAGAAAATTTAAAATAAGTTATAAAAAAGTCTAAGTTTAATTAAAAAGCTTAGGCTTTTTTTATTCCATAGGAAATTATATATTTTGAAAACTATGGATAACTTGCCAAGTTAATAATAAAGCTTAGTAAAAGAAATAAGTTTAAGAATATATAAGAAATTTTACAAATGTTTTTAAATAAATAGAAAAATTTCTTTTTAAATATATGATATTATAAATATATAGTGAAAATCATTATTAATTAGGAGAGGATTTTATATGAAAAAAAGAAAAAGAAATTTAATTTTAGGTATTTTAGCAATGATTTTATGTATGGTAGGTGATTGGCTTTTAGATGTTAAAGGAAGTGGAAATGTAACCTATGGTATAGTAGAGTCTAATTGGATTAATATGTCTATGTGGAGATTTCAAGTATCTATTTTAATTGGTTCTTTAATTGTACCTTTTTATTATGTAGCTATTAAAGAAGTTATTAATATGATAAAAGAAAATAGTAATACTTTTTCTAAAACAAATAAAATAATGATAAAAGTATTTTCAGTAGGAGCAATGGCTGGAGTTATATCTTGGGTATTTATTCATATTATGTGTTGTTTATTTCCTATAATATTTAAATGTGCTTTTCAAGTTTTACCAGACTTTAATGTTGTAAAAGATTTAGTAAATACTATTGCAGAATATATTTATGTACCATTTTTTATTTACTTTTTAATAAGTGATGGTGGTTTATCTATTGCTTATATTTATTTTGTTATAAAGAAACAATTTAATGTTTCTAAAATAGCTATACTTTGTTGCCCATTGTTTACTCTTTTAATTTCAACAATAATTGATATGATACCTGTATTATGCAATATAACTGGGGCTTTTGAAACTTTAGGTCATGTTCTTATGTTAACTGTAGCTTATATATTTTGTGTTAAAAATGAAAAACTTGCTTTAAGAAGTTAAAAATTGCACTATTATAGAAAGATGTTATAATTAAATAGTAAATTGTAAATTTGTATAAAGGGGTTTTTTATTATGAATAATAAAACTATGATTCAATACTTTGAATGGTATCTTCCTTGTGATAAGTCATTATGGAGAAAGGTAAAAAATGAAGCAAAAAACTTATCAGATTTAGGAATAACTTCAGTATGGCTTCCACCAGCTTATAAGGGAGCAGGAGGAGTAACTGATGTGGGATATTCTGTATATGATTTATTTGACCTTGGAGAATTTAGTCAAAAAGGAACTGTTGAAACAAAATATGGTTCAAAGGATGAATATATTGAAGCTATAGATGAACTTCACAAAAATAATGTAGAAGTTTTAGCAGATATAGTTCTTAATCATAGAACAGGGGCAGATGAAATTGAAAAAACCTATGCTGTAAAAGATGATAATAATGATAGAACAAAAACTATAGAAGGACTTCGTAAAGTTGAAGTATGGACAAAATTTGACTTTTGGGGACGTAATGGAAGATATTCTAATTTTAAATGGAACTGGACAAATTTCCATGGAACTGATTATGATGTTTTAAATAGAGAAAGTGGAATATTTAGATTTATAGGAAAAGAATGGGACAAAGATGTTGATGATGAATTAGGAAATTATGATTATCTATTAGGCTCTGATGTAGACTTTAGTGATGAAGAAGTAATAAATGAATTAGACTACTGGGGAAAGTGGTATGTTAAAACAACCAAAGTAGATGGATTTAGATTAGATGCAGTAAAACATATAAGTTTTTCTTTTTATAAAAATTGGCTTAAAAAATTAAGAGAAGAAACAAAAAAAGAATTATTTTCAGTAGGAGAATATTGGAGCAATGATTTAAAAAAGCTTAATAATTATCTTGAAGCTATAAATAATTCAGCATCTTTATTTGATGTTCCTCTTCATTTTAATTTTTATAATGCATCTATAAGTGATAGTAGATATGATTTAAGAGAACTTTTAAAGGATACTTTAGTTGAGGACAAGCCAAATCTTGCAGTAACTTTTGTAGATAATCATGATAGTCAATATGGACAATCTTTAGAAAGTTGGGTAAGAGAATGGTTTAAGCCTATAGCCTATGGAATAATACTTTTAAGAGAAAAAGGATATCCTTGTGTATTCTATGGAGATTTATATGGAATAGAGTGTCAAAATATAAAAAAGGTTTCTTCAATAGAAAAGCTAATTGCCCTAAGAAGAGATTATGCTTATGGTAAAGAAAATTCATATTTTGATAATGAAGATGTAGTAGGCTTTACTAGAGAAGGAGATGAAGAACATACAAATTCAGCCTTAGCCACAATATTTACTAATTGTGATAATGAAGGTGAAAAAGAAATGTATGTTGGAGAAAAATTTAAAGGTAGTGTATTCTATGACTATTTAGGAAATGTTAATGAAAAGGTAGTTATTGACGAAAAAGGATATGGACTATTTAAAGTTAATGCAAAATCTATTTCAGTATATGTAAAAGAATAATTTTAAAATTTCTAAATAAGGAATTAATAGTTTTAAAAACTATAAAATTTAAAGGATAAAGAAAATGGATATAAATATTTTAAAAATAGAAGATTTTAAAAACATTAATATAGATAAATTAGAAAATTATATATCAAAAGAAAAAAGAGAAAAAATTAATAAATTTTATAAAATAGAAGATAAAGTAAGAGGACTATATGGAGAATTATTATTAAGAAAGATGATTATAGAAAAACTTAATATTAAAAATAAAGATATAGTTTTTAAAACTTCTAAATATGGAAAGCCTTATTTACAAGGTTTTAAAAATTTATTTTTTAATATATCCCATTCAGGTAAATATGTTGTATGTTCTTTAGATTGTAATTTAATTGGAATAGATATAGAGGAAATTCAACCAATAGATGCTGAAGGTATAGCAAAAAATTCTTTTACCTTTAAAGAGCAAAATTATATTTTAAAAGAAGATAAATTAGAAGAAAAAATTAAAAGATTTTATGAAATTTGGACTTTAAAAGAAAGTTTTATAAAATGTGTAGGAACAGGACTTTATATGCCTTTAGATAGTTTTTCTATTTATCCAAATGAAAAAAATAATTTAATATTAGAATATAGTGAAAATAAAAATAAATATTCCTTAAAAAGGGTAGAAATAGATAAAGAATATAAAATGAGTGTATGTTCTGAAAATCCTAATTTGGATTTAAAAATAAATTATATTTCATTAGAAAAAATAAATGATTTTTTTATAAATGAAGTTATATAAAATCTTATTAAAATTTACAATATAATCAATTTAAGAAATGAGCTTTTATGTTAATAATTGTAAAATGTTATTAATATAAAAGCTCTATTTTTTATTAATAAATTCTACAAAAGAAAATAAAAGATAATTTGCAAATGATTTTAAGTATATTTTAAAACAATGTAAATAATATTGAAAAAACTTGAAAAAAGCAGTATTATAATGACAATCATTATCAAAAGAACATAATAATTATTATTGATTTTAAAATATAAATGAAAGAAGGGATAAATTTTGAATTATGTTAACAGAATATATGAGGTAGGAGAAATACCTAAGCTTGGGGAAATACCAAAAAAAATGTATGCATGGACATTAAGAAATGAAAGACTTGGAGAGCCTAAAGATGCATTTAAAATAGAACTTGTTGATACACCTTCTATAAAAGAGGATGAAGTTTTAGTTTTTAATATGGCATCTGGAGTTAATTTTAATGGGGTATGGGCAGCTTTAGGTAAACCAAGAAATGTTATTAATGCACATAGAAAATTTGAAGAGGAAAAAGATTTTCTTATTTGTGGTAGCGAATCTAGTGGAATTGTTTATGCAGTAGGAGAAAAGGTTACTAATTTTAAAGTTGGAGATGAAGTTATATGTACAGGGATTCAATATGATAAAGAATGTCCTATATTTAAAAAAGAGAAAGATCCAAGAGTAAGTCCATCCTTTAGAATATGGGGCTATGAAGGTAACTTTGGGTCCTATGCTCAATTTTCTAAGGTACAAGAAACACAATGTATAAGAAAACCTAAAAAATTATCTTGGGCAGAATCAGCATGTTGTACAGCAACAGGAGCTACTGTATATAGTATGCTTACTCACTGGAAAGGAAACGAGATTAAAAAAGGTGATGTAGTATTAATATGGGGAGGCGCAGGAGGCTTAGGAAGCAGTGCAATTCCTTTAGTTAAGGCATTAGGAGGAATCCCAGTTGCAATAGTTTCAAGTGAAGAAAGAAAGGAATATTGTATAAGCCTAGGAGCAAAGGGATGTATAAATAGAAAAAACTATAGTCATTGGGGAATGATTACAGAAGAACTTCATCAAGATCCAAAACTATATAAAAGATGGCTAAGAAGTGTAATGAAATTTAGAAAAGAGATATGGGATATAGTTGGAGAGAAAAAAGATCCTAAAATTGTAATAGAGCATCCAGGACAAGATTCATTACCTACATCAATTTTTGTATGTGATAAAAAAGGTATGGTAGTTTTATGTGGTGCCACTTCAGGATATATAGGAAGTCTTGATTTAAGATATTTATGGCTTGGAGTAAAAAGACTTCAAGGTGCCCATGCTGCTTTACTGGAAGAAGCAGAGGAATACATAAATATTTTAGATGAAAATGATATTAGAATGAGAAAAACTAACATATTTAAATTTGAAGAAATTGCAACTTTAAACCAAGATATATATGAAAATAAAGCATCATCTGGAAATTTAGCAGTGCTTATTGGAGCATCTGGTTTATAGGAGGTAGTATTAAAAAATGTGGATAAGATATAGGAAAAACATTGAAAATCCTAAACATAGATTAATATGTATTCCCTATGCTGGTGGTGGAGCAAGTAAGTTTATAGGTTGGCAAAAAGAATTTGAAAATAAAATAGAAGTTTTGCCAATTCAACTTCCAGGTAGAGAAAATAGAATGGGAGAGAAATGTTTAACTGACTGTAGAGAGGTTGTTAGTGGAATAATTAAAGAAATACTTCCATTAGTTAAAGAAAATGACTTTTCAATTTTTGGACATAGTATGGGTGGAATTATTGGATATGAATTAGCAAAAGAGCTAGAGAAAGAACATAACATAAAGGCAAAATATTTATTTGTATCAGGTTCTTCTATTCAAAAGAAAGAGGAAAAGAGATATATAAGTCATTTAGAAAATGATGAATTTATTGATGCTGTAAGAGAATATGGTGGGTTAGATGAGCAAATATTAGTCTATCCTGAATTTAGGGAGTTTTTTGTAAATATATTAAGGAATGACTTTCAATTAGTAGAAGGATATATTCCTAAAGGAGATATAAAATTAAATATTCCTATAAAAGCTTATTATGGCACAGAGGATAATTTTATAAAAGAGGATATGTTAAATAGTTGGGCAAATTTTTCAAATTATGAATTTAAGTATAAGTTGTATGAAGGAAATCATTTCTTTATAAATAACCACAAAGAGGAAATATGTAGAGATATTATAGAAAGCTTAAATTTATAATAAAAGGTTATATCTTTAAAAGAAAGCTTAAAAAAGAAAGGAGGAAATGCTACTAAATCAAATATAAAGAAACAAATAGTTAAGGTACAAAAACTTCATCATAAATTAGACAATATAAGAAATGATTATGTTAACAAAACAATTTCATTAAAAGATAGAATTTATAAATATAATTGTGGATATATTAAAGATAAGATTATAATGCAAGTCTTAATTTAAGAGATTGTTTAACTTATAAAATAGCACAATAAAAGCTATTGTAAGTATGTACCCATGGCTAGTGGGGAATTTACGACTGTGAAGTATTATACCAAATGTAAGTAGCTTTGAATTTATTCATTGCCAAAGCAGATACGTTGAAACAATAAAATTCTTAAAATGTTTATATTTGATTACATTTTAAGTAGCAGAACAAGATGAATCAGGATATTTATAATAAACTGTCTTTAGAAGAAATTGAGAAGTTTAAAGAATACTATAATAAAAATTCTAATTTAGAAATTTATGATAATTTAACAATAAATGAATTATTTAATGAATCAGTTTTAAGAAATCCAGATAATATTGCATTAGTAAAGGAAAATGAAAAATTAACATATAAAGATATGGATATATTATCTGATAAAGTTTCACTTTATTTAAGAGAAAAATATAATATAAAAGAAAATGAGAATATAGCAATAATTGGAGGAAACTCCTTTGAAAGATTTATAAACTTATTTGCTGTATTAAAATTAGGATGTACATATGTGCCTATTGAGTATAAAGCTCCAATTTCAAGAATTGAAGGAATTATAAAAAAGGCAGAATGCAAAGTAGTATTATCAGAAAAAAGTTTTAAAAACATTAATGATAGATTAATTGATGATAATATTATTGAAAAAGGAAATATATTTTCCTTATCTAAAGAGGAAATACAAAATTTAAAATATGGAAAAGAAAAAATAAATATAGATGGAAATAGAAATTGTTATATAATTTTCACTTCAGGTTCTACTGGTGAACCTAAAGGGGTAAAAATAAGAGATAAATCAGTTATTAACTTTTCTAAATATGTAATTGATAAATATGAAATAAAAGAAGAAGATAGTATATTAGCTTTATCAAGTTTTGCTTTTGATGCTTCTGTTTTAGATACATTTCCAATATTATTTGTAGGTGGTACTATTCATATAATTGAAGATGATATAAGAATGGATATAAATAATATTAACAAATATTTAGAAAGTAAAAAAATCACACTTATGTTTATGACTACTTCAATGTATGAGCTTTTTGATGGATTAGATAATAATTCTTTAAGAATTGTATTTACAGGTGGTGAAAAGCTAAATAAGGTTTCTAAAAATAATTACAAATTAATTAATATATATGGACCAACTGAAACTACAGTTGCTTGTACAATGTATGAAGTATTAGATAAAGAATATGAAAATATTCCAATTGGAACTTCAGTAGATAATATGAAAATATTAATTATTGATGAAGAAGGAAACCTTAATCCATTAAAAGATCCAGGTGAGTTATGTGTTGAAGGAATAGGATTATCTATTGGATATTTAGATAATGAAAAAGAAACTAAAAAAAGATTTGTTCCTTCTATTTTAGATAAAAATAGAATAATGTATAAAACTGGTGATATAGCAAAATGGAATGAAAATTACGAAATTGAATTTGTGGGAAGAAAAGATGAGCAAATAAAACATAGAGGCTTTAGAATTGAATTAAATGAAATAAAAAAGAAGGTTATGGAGTATAAAGAAATAAAAGATGCAGCCATAATTTATAATGATGAAGTTGAAAATAAGTATATTGCTTGTTTTTATTGTAGTGATAAAGAAATAAATAATAAAGATATAAAAGAATTTTTATTAAAAAATATACCAGAGTATATGATTCCTAATAAATTTATAAAGGTTAATAAAATTCCTCTTAATAATAATTTTAAAGTTGATAAAAAATCACTTTTAGCTTTAATTAAGGATAAAAAAGAAAAAATAGATATTGATAAAAAAGATAATAATATAGAAGAAGTTTTAAAAGAAATGTGGTCAAAGATGCTTTCTATAAACTTAGAAGATATAAGTATAGATGATAATTTTATAGAGTGTGGAGGACATTCTATTTTAGCTATAAAACTTATAAAAGATATTAATGAAAAGTATAATATTAATTTATCAATGATAGATTTTCTAAAAGAACCTAATATAAAAAATTTAGAAGAAATTATAAATAAGCAAATAAAAAATTATAAAAAAGATGATGAAAATATAGTCTTTAAACATAATGAAAAGGAAAGATTTAAGCCTTTTGAATTAAATGATTTGCAACAAGCTTATCTTTTAGGAAGAAAATCAGAATTTGAATTAGGAAATTTAGCAACTCATTGTTATACAGAATTTGAATGTGATGATTATGACCATGAAAGATTTAAAGAGGTTATAAGAAAAGTTTTTTATAATCATGATATGTTAAGATGTAGATTTTCAGATGATGGATATCAATATATAGATGAAAACTATAAATTAAAGGATATAGAATATAATGATATTTCAAACTTTTCAAAAGAAGAACAAAAAGCCTTTTTAAATAAAGTAAAGGGAGAAATGACTACTAAAATAATAGATTATACAAAAGAAAATTTAGTACAACTTAGAGTTACTAAAATTGGAGAAAAGAAAGCAATAATTCATTTTTATTATGATGGGTTAGTAGTTGATGGTTGGAGTCAAGAAATATTATTTAGTCAAACAGATAAATTATATTCTAATAAAGATTATAAATTACCAGATGAAAAAGTGTTATTTAGAGATTATATTAATTACTTAAAAGAACTTAAAAAAAGTAATGAATATGAAAAGTGCAAAAAGTATTGGCAAAACAGAATAAAGGATTTACCACCTATTCCAGACCTTCCTACAAAACAAAATAACAATTCTTCAAATAAGTTACCAGAAGTAAGAAAGTTTAGTAGAGCCTTATCTATTGAAGATTATAATAAATTAGAAAAAATATCACAAAAAAATGGAATAACAGTATTTATAACTTTATTAACTGTATTTGGTAAGACTATTGCAAGATATTGTAATAAACAAAGATTTTTAATAAATGTACCAGAGTTTAATAGATATGATGTTGAAGAAGGAGTAAATAATTTAGTTGGAGAATGTTCATCATTTCTATTATTTGAAATAGATAATAGAGGAAATAAATCATTTTTAGAAAGTGCAAGAGATAATGAAAAAACATTATGGGAACTTCATGAAAATAAATTATTTTCAGGAGCTGATGTATTAAAAGAAATTGCAAAAGTTTCAGGTTCAATTGAAAATAATTATGTCCCTATTGTATTTACAAGTCTTATGGATGTTCGTAATGAATATAGTTTAAAGAAATTTAAAAAGAAATATGTACAAACTCATACAAGCCAAATTTGGATAGACTCAGTAGTTATGCAATGTAATAATGAGGTGCAGTTTAATTGGGACTGTGTACTTGATATTTTTGAAGGTGAATTACTAGATTCTATGCTAGATACATTTATTATTACATTAAAAGAATTAATAAATAATGAAGAATCTTGGACAAGAAAAAATGAGTTATATATTAAAGAAGAATATAAAAAAGTTATAGAAGAGGCAAATAATACAAAGCATAGTATTAAATATGAAAAATTTGTAGATTTATTAGAAAATAGCAGAATGGTTAATGAAAAGAAAACAGCAATTTCAACTATAAATAAATCTTATACATATGAGGAATTATTTAATACAGTAAAAGGTATAGCAAATTTATTAAGTGAATGTGGCATAAAGAAAAATGATAATGTTTCTATTTTAATGGATAAAAGAATGGAGCAAATTGCAAGTATTTTAGGAGTTATATATTGTGGAGCTACATATATACCTATAACTACAGATGCTTCAAAAGAAAGATTAAAACATTGTATAAGTGAGACAGAAAGTAAATTATTAATTGTAGATAATAATACTTCTAAACTTTTTGATATAGATGATATAAAGTGCAAAATAATAAATATTGATGATTATAAATTTGATAAAGATTATAGCTTCTTTAAACCTATAGGAGCAGATTTAGAAGATAATATGGTTATTATTTATACTTCAGGTTCTACAGGAATGCCAAAAGGAGTAATGGTAACACAAAAGGGATTAATAAATTGTATAAAATATACAAATGAAACCTTTAATGTAAATAAAAAAGATAAAATGTTATCTCTTACAAATTACAGTCATGATATGTCTGTATATGATATTTTAGGAATTTTATCTGCAGGAGGAGAAATTGTACTTCCAGAAGCTGAAAGAGTAAAAGACCCTGAACATTGGTTAGAATTAATTGAAAAGCATGGTGTTACATTATGGAACACAGTTCCAGCAATGATGGAAATGATGCTTGAAATAATGGATATGAAAAATGAAGGGGATATTAGTAGTATAAGAGTTACAATATTTGGAGGAGATGTTTTAAAACCAGCAATGGTTAAAAAACTAAGGGAGAGAATTAAAAATGCAAAGATAATGAATGTAGGAGGTCCATCTGAAACAACTATATGGAATATAAACCATGAAGTTACAATAGAGGATGAAGGAAAAACAAGAATACCTTATGGAAAACCTATTTGGAATACAAAGTATTTTATTCTTAATGAAAACTTAGAAATATGTCCTAAAGGTGTAATAGGTACAATGTTTGTAGAAGGCGATGGAGTATCAAAGGGATATATAAATAATAAAGAAAAGACTTCTCAAGTATTTATTACTAATCCATATACAGGAAATGTTATGTATAATACTGGTGATTTAGGATTATACCTTCAAGACGGAAGTATTGATTTTATTGGAAGAAAAGATTTCCAAGTTAAAATAAATGGAAAGAGAATAGAATTAGGAGAAATAGAGTATTATGCTGATTTATTTGAAGGCATTGAAAGTGCTATTGCAAAAATAAGTAGTGAGGATAAAAAAGTAATAAATTTATATTATAAATCCACAATAGAAATTGATAATAATACTTTAAGAAAGTTTTTAGAGAAAAAAATTCCAGATTATATGATACCTAAAAATTATATGAGGATTGAAGAAATACCTCTAACATTAAATGGAAAGATAAATAAAGACAAGCTTCCAGAGATAAAAAATAAAGTTAATGTAAAATATGATGAAGAAAAGCTTACATCTATTCAAAAAGATATATTAGAAATTTATAAGGAAATAATTAATATAGATAGTGCTGAAATAAATGATAATTTCTTTACTTTAGGAGGAGATTCATTAAAAGCAATAAAACTTTTACGTAAAGTATCACAAAAATATAAAGTAAGTTTAAATTTAACTGATATTTTCAAATGTCCTTCAATTTATAAACTTAGTATATTAATTGAGGAAAATTTAAATGAAACTGATAATTATATAAAAAAGACAAACAAAAATACAGCTCCATTATCAATATCTCAAGAAGGTATATGGTTTATAAATAAAGGAATAGATGAAAATGAAGACCAAAGATATAACATTATAAGTACATTTGAAATTAATAATAATGTTAATTTAGATTTACTAAAAAAGTCTATAGAATTAGTAATAGAAAATAATATTCCTTTAAAAACAGTTATTAGAGAAAAAGATTATAAGCCTTATCAAACAATAGACTTTAATGGAAAGTATGAAGTAGAAATTGAAAGAAAGTATGATTATTTACCTAATAAAGAAATAAGAAAAATAGTAGAAGCTCAAGAAGCAAAAAGACATTTTGATATAAGTACATTTCCATTATTTAATATAAGAATATTAGAAAGTTGTGAAGATAAAAATTTATTGGTAATAAATATACACCATATTATAGCTGATGCTTATTCTATAAATATAATTTTAGAAAAAATACAAGAATACTATAAATTACTTCAAGGAAATGAAAATATAGAAAAAAATAAAGATGATATAAATTATATAGATTATTTAATATGGCAAAATGAAGAATTTGAAAAGGGAAAATATGATGATGAGTTAAATTATTGGAAAGATAAGCTAAAGGGAAACTTAAATATTATAGACTTATCAGAGAAAAACATTACCTTTGGAAGTTTTAAAGGAAATGTAAGAAAGGTTAATATAGATGAGGATGTAATTAAAAGATTTAAAGAAATATGTAAAGATAATGGTATGACATTATTTGCAGGATTTACAACTGTCTTATATATGTTTATAAATTACTTAACATATGAATCTGATATTTCAATTGGATGTGGGGTTTCAGGAAGAGGAAGAAGTGAGATAGAAAAGACTATAGGAAATTTTGCAGGAGCATTATTATTAAGATGCAATATAGATGAAAATAAAGGCTTCTCATCTATAGCAAAGGATGTAAAGAAAACTGTAGATGAAGCTTATAGATATCAATCACTACCTTATGAAAAAGTAATAAAGGAGATAAATTTAGACAGACAGTATTTTACCCTTCCATATAAAATTTTAATAGATTATATAGAAAATGAAGATAAAGGTGAATATGGAATATTTAGTTCATTTAATTATTCTAAGTTAATTGCACCAGCAGATTTTTGTTTATTTATTCAATCAAATAATGGAGTGCACAATTTAAGTTTTACATATAAAGAGGAATTATTCTCAGATTATGAAATGGCTGAATTTGAATTGTTATTTAAGAATATTATTAATGAAATTGTAAAAAATCCTGAGAAGAAATTTGCTTGTTATGATTTGTAATGGAGGTTAGTATGGAAAAAAATATTAAGTTACTTAATAAAGATATTTTATCTAAATCAATAGCTAAGTATAGAAAAGCTATTAATTTAGAAGATAAGATAATAGCAATAGAATTAGAAGATAATGAAGAATTTATATCATGTGTATTAGCAGCATTTTTAAATAAGTGCAAAGTTCTAGCTTTAGATATTACAGATTCATTATTAAGAAATCAAGCTATTATTGATAATAATAATATAGATTTATTAATAACAGATAGAAATAAAGATGAAATAATATTTAAAAATATTATATATAATAAGGATATTAAAGAAGATACTTTTTGCTATGAAGAAAATTTAAGTGTATCAGATATAATTATTTCAGATATAGTAAATACAAAACTTATTTCAAAAGAAAAAATATTAAATTGGATTGAATTTAATAAAAATATTTTAAAATTTGATGGAAATAAGGCAGTATTTGTTTATGAAAATAATAAAGATTTATATTCATATATATGGTTACTTCCTATAATAAATAAAAAGGAATTATATTTATCTAATAGCACAAACATTGATTTTAATGATTTTGAAACAGTGATTATGCCATTAAGATTAACTGATAAGTTATTAAGTAATAAAAATATTAAAAATTTAAAATTAATTACATATGGTGAAGAATTAATTAGTTATTCTGAAAGAAAAGAAATAATGAATGATTTAAATATAAATTGGGTAAATTATTATGGCTTCCCATATGTTACTTATATATCTGCAGTAAAGAATTTTGTTATAAACGGAAAAGAGGGAATGTATCATCAAATAAAGCCTATAAAAAATATAACACTTTCAATAGTAAATCAAATGAAGCAAAAACAACCTAAAAGAACAGTAGGAAATATATTAGAAAATGATAAAGAGTTTGTAAATTATAAGGGTATTATGATTGAAAGTAAGGTTTTAATATCATTAGGACAAAATGATGTAAGCTTTGTTAAAGAAGGATATTATTATAATAAAAATGAATTAGAATATGTTTTAAAGAATATAGAAAGTATTAATGATTTTTATATAGATAAAAATAAAATATATTACTCATTAAATGACTATGTATCAATATATAGAATAAAGAAAGAAATTTATAAATATATACCAGATGATAAATGTGAATTTGATTTTATTGAAGTACCTAATTTTAAAAGAGATGAAAATGGAAATATAGATTCATTATTTTTAGAAAAATATACACTAGGCTCTAAAGAAATAAAAAGTATAAGTAAAAAAATAAGTGATAAGAATATAAACAATTCCTTAATAGTTAGCTTTAAAAATACAGAAGGGGAAATAACATTAGAAAATACAAATAATAATGAAAATAATATAGAAAGAAAAACTATTAAAAATAAAAAAGCTATTGCAAATGGTGGAATAATAAAAAAAGAAGAATATAAATATAAAAATCTTATTGAACTAATGGAAGAGAGAGAAAAAAGTAATCAAGAGATTTTATTTATAGAAGAAGAATCAGAAACTAAACTAACTTATAAACAATTATTTAGTGAAGCTAAAAAAATAGCTAAAGGATTAAAAGAATCAGGAGTAAATAATGGAGATAAGGTTATTTTCCAAATTCCTGACAATAGAGATTTCCTTGAAGCCTATTGGGCATGTATGATACTTGGTGCTATACCAGCTCCAATTGCAGTTTTAGATGATTATGGAGTGAAAAATTTAAATACAGATAAGTTAAATAATATATGGAATATGCTTGGAAAAGCTGTTATTTTAACTTCTACTGAAATTGAAAAGTCCTTAAAAAAGATGGAGGATAATGTTTTAAATGGTGAGAGGTTAAATTTATTAAATATAGATAATATTAAAAGCACAGAGGAAATTAAAGAATATTATAATTGGAATTTAGATGAAACTAGCCTTATATTATTTACATCAGGAAGTACAGGAGTTCCAAAGGGTGTAAGATTAAATCAAAAAAATATTTTTGGAAGAACACTTGGGGAAATTAAGCTTTATAACCTTAAAGAAAATGAGGTATCTTTAAACTGGATGTCTCTTACACATGCAGCAGGTCTTATATGGTGTCATATACGTGATTTATACTTAAATATATTAGATATTCATGTTAATTCACAGGTTATATTAAAGAAACCATTAAAGTGGTTAGAGTTTATGAATAAATATAAAGTATCATTAACTTGGGCACCAAACTTTGCTTTTGCATTAGTTAATAATTTTATAGATAATGAAAAAGATTATGGTTGGGATTTAAGTAATTTAAAATATGCATATTCAGGTGGAGAAGCTAATGTAAGTAGAACACTAAGAAGATGTATTAAAAATTTAAAAAAATATAATCTCCCAGATAATGCTATAAAACCTACCTTTGGAATGACTGAAACTTCATCATGTATTACATATAATAATACATTTACATTAGAAAATAGTACTGATGATGATAAATTTATTCCTGTTGGAATACCAATACCTGGAATAGAAATTAAAATTTTAGATGAAAATAATAATATTCTTAATGAAGGGGAAGTTGGAAGTATTGTTTTAAAGGGTGATACTGTTACTAAAGGTTATTATAATAATGAAGAAGCTAATAAAGAATCATTTACAGATGATGGCTATTTAATAACAGGGGATTTAGGATATATAGAAGATAATACACTTACAATAACAGGAAGAGCTAAGGATATAATAATAATTAATGGATTAAATTATTATGTTCAAGATATAGAAAGTGTTGTAGATGAAATAGAGGAGGTAAATGCTTCTTATACTGTAGCTACTTCAGTAAAAAATAATGATGGTAATGAAGAGGTTTTGGTATTTTTTGCACCAAATGATGAAAAATTATTAGAGGATAATAATATAGAAGCTCTTAAAGAACTTGTTAAAAAAATAAGAACTGAAGTATTTAATAAAAGTTCTGTTAATCCTAAATATATTATACCTACATTAGCAGAAAAATCAGTAAGAACAGAAATAGGTAAAAAGCAAAGAAGCAAATATAGGGATAATTTTAAAAAGGGTGCTTATAATGAAATTATAAGTAAATTAGAAAATGGAAAAAATAATGAAAAATATCTTCTTAAAGAGGTATTTGAAATAAATCCTTTAATTAATGAAAAATACAATAAAGAAAAAGTTTATGTAATATCAGATAATAAAGAAAAAGCCGAAAATATTTTAAAAAACACTACATTTAATTATGAAATAACAAACTTTGATTATGTTATAAATAATGAAATAAAATATTTAATTGATTTTAATTTCTACAATAATGAAATAAAAGATGTAGATAATGATTCATTAATTAACTTATCATATAAATTATTAGAAGAAGCTAAAAAACTAGAAAAAATAAAAGGAAGAAATATAAAGATAGTTATTCCTACAAAACAGTCTATTACTTTAGAAGAAGATTGTGAAAATAATAGTGAAAATGGAATAATAAGAGGTTTTATAAAAACATTTAATCTTGAAAATACAAATATAAGATGTAAAGAAGTTGATTTTGATAATTTTGATATAAATTTATTATTTAAAGAAGTTGTATCTAAAAATAATGTAGAAATAGTATGTTATAGAAATGGAAAAAGATATGTATCTAAATTAAAGAGCTATAAAGATACATTAATAAAAAATTCAAAGGTAATAAAAAATAATGATTTTATAGTTATAGCTGGGGGCTTAGGTGGTGTAGGAAGAAAGCTTAGCGAATATTTATTGAAAAAATATAATGTTAATCTTCTTATATTAGGAGCTAGTCCTTTAAATGAAGAGAAAAATAACTTAATAGAAAAAATGCAAAAAATAAACAATAATGTTTCCTATGAACAAGTAGATATTACTAATTACAATGAAATTGAAGAACTTGTTTCAAAATATGAAGATAAATATAAAAGAAAATTAGGAGTAATATTTAATCTAGCAGGAAAAGTATCAGCAGATAAGTCCAAAAAGAAACATTTTGATGATATAACCCTTCATAATATTGAGAATGAAACTCACTATAGTTTCAAAGAGGTATTAAAGTCAAAAGCATTATCAACTATAACTTTACAAAAGTTAAGAGAAAAAAGAAAAGAAGCTTCCTTAATATTATTTTCTTCAAACAACTCTTATTTTGGAGGAATTTCACTAGCTAGCTATAGTGCAGCAAATAGTTTCCAAGATGAGTATTGTAAGGCATTAAAAAGAAAGTATGAAAATACATATTGTATTTCATGGAGTATGTGGAGTGATATAGGAATAAATAATGAAATGCCAGAAGCAATTAAAAAGATGTCTATAAATAATGGATTTAAATCTATTTCTTTTGAAGAGAATATATTTTATTTAGAATATATCTTAAATAAAAATATTAATAACTCAATAGTTGGAATAGATAGAAATGTTAAAAAGAATATTCCAATAATAGATGATGATTATAATGAAGTTTTAGAAGTATATTATTCAGATGGAAATCTTCAGGAGATAAAAAAGGTAATTGAGGAAGAAAATTTAGATAATATTTATGTAACATATAAAAAAGTAAATAGTATTTTGCTATTATCAGATAATAGTGAAGATATAGATATAAACTCACTTATAAGTAATAAAAACATTTTAGATGTAGCTTTTAATAAGGATGAATTAAGTGAAGAGCATATAAAAATGATAAATATATGGAAAGAAATATTAGGGGTATCTAATATTGATGTAAATGGTGATTTCTTTGAATATGGAGGAAATTCAATAAGTATTTCTAGAATGATTTTTAGAATAAATGAAGTATTTAAAGTAGAAATATCATTTAAGGATATATTAACTTGTAGCACCATAAATAAGCTAGTAAAAAGAATAAATAAAATAAAACATTCTGAAGAAGAAATTTTAATAAATGATGAAAAAATGCTTATTGATGATATTAATTTAAAATATCCTATAAAGGATTATATTAAAAATTTAACTTATTGTGATAATAAGAAAAATGCTTTAATTACAGGTTCTACAGGATTTTTAGGTGTATATATTTTATATTCTTTAATTAAAAATACAGATTACACTGTTTATGCAATTGCAAGGGCAGATAGTAATGAAAAAGCAAAAGAAAGGATAATAAATAATCTTAAAAAGTATGATTTATTAAATGATATTGATTTAGAAAGAATAGTATTTTTAAAGGGAGATGTTTCTCAGGTTAACCTTGGTCTTTCAGAAAAGGAATATAATATTTTATCAGAAAAAATAGATGTTATTTATCATGCAGCTGCAGAGGTTAACTTTATTTATAGATATGATGTTATTGCACCTTCAAATGTTGAGGGAACAAGAAAAGTAATTAAATTTGCAGCTACAAAGAAAATAAAAGAAATAAATTATATATCTAGTTATGCAGTTTATGAAACAATTCCAGGAGAAATAAATGAAAGAACACCAATAAATATTACACCAGCAGGAAATGGGTATATTAAAACAAAATGGGTTGCAGATAATATTATGCAATTAGCAGTAAAAGAAGGTATTCCTTGTAGAATTCATAGAATAGGAACTGTAGCAGGTGATACTAGAAATGGAATGTGTCAAAACAAAGACTTTTTCTGGTTATTAGTAAATGATGTTATGAAAATTAAAAAAATACCAGCTGTTGGAATGTCATTTAAACTTATGCCAGTTGATACTTTAGCTAAGATGATTGTTGAAATTTCAAAGACTAAATATGATAAAGAAAATAATATATATCATTTAGTTTATGAAGATACTACAATTCCAGATATGATTGATTGGATAGAGAAGTTTAATATGAAATTAGAAGTAATAAGATATGAAGACTGGGTTGATGAAATAATAAAATATGGTCAAGAAAATCAAGATGAGGCTTTAATTGCAACTCTTGGAATATTCCCAAAAAGCATAGATGCAAATGTAGAAAGAGTAGCTAAAAAAGAAGATATTATTGTAAAGGAATTTGCAGGATTTAAATATAAAGATATAAAACAAAATGTAAGTTCTGAGGCAACATATAAACTTCTTGATTCAATTAATTTTAATGAAAAGAAGGCAGATTATGAGCTATTCTTAAAGACATATGATTATTTTAAGAAAGAAGATTTCTTTAAGTAAAAAAGAGGTGTATAAGTTTGAAGGAAGATTTAATAAGAATATTTAAAAAGGTATTAGAAAAAGATGAGGTAAATGTAAAAGATAATATTTTTGATTTAGGAGGAAATTCTTTACTTATTTATAAATTAAGTGAGGAGATAAAAAAAGAGCTTAATTTAAATATAAAGCCAATAGATATAATGATGTATCCAAATATTGAAATGTTATATGACTATTTAAATAATAATAATAATAATTCTAAAAAAGAAGAAGAAGGCTTAACAAGAAGAAGAAAAAGAAATCTTAGTGGAAGGAGAAATATATAAATAAATGGATAATTTAGATATAGCAATAATAGGAATGAATGGAAGATTTCCTATGGCAGATACTATAGAAAAAATGTGGCAAAATATAAAAGATGGTAAAGATTGCATTACAAGAAATCCAGAAAAAACTAAGGATAATTATGTAGCTGCATATGGAAAGCTTGACAATATTGAATATTTTGATGCTGATTTTTTTGGATTTTCTAAAAAAGAAGCATTAGATTCAGACCCACAATTTAGATTTTTAATTGAAAGTGTTTATTCTGCACTTGAGGATGCTGGATATAATAGTGAAAAATACAATGGAAAAATAGGTCTTTATACTACTTGTGATGAGCATTTATATGTTTGGAATTATATTATGAATGCAAAAGGAGATTGGTATACAAACTATCAATTATCAAAATTTAACTTAGATGGAACATTTGCAAATCAAATTGCATATAGACTTAATTTTGAAGGACCATGCATATTATCAAAATATGCATGTGCCTCTTCACTAGCTTCTTTACATCTTGCTTGTCAAAGCTTATTAAATTATGAATGTGATATGGCAGTAGCTGGTGGAGTTAGTATAGAGCCAGAGCAAGAAGGATTCTTTACTATAGAAGGGACAGTGTCAAGAAGTGGTTATACAAAATCCTTTGATGCAGAAGCAGATGGATTTGTAGGAGGGTCTGCATTAGGGCTTGTGGTTATAAAAAGACTAGAAGATGCTATAAAAGACCATGATAATATAATAGCAGTTATTAAAGGAACTAGTGTAAATAATGATGGAAGAAGAAAGGTAGGTTTTCCAGCTCCAAGTATTAAAGGCCAAGAAGAGGCTATATTAGATGCACTATTTGTTTCTGGAATTGAACCAGAGGATGTAGGGTATATTGAAACTCATGGAACAGGAACTGTTTTAGGAGATGCTGTAGAAATAAGAGCATTAAAAGATGTATTTAATGATATAGAAGAACCTTTATATATAGGTTCAATTAAGCCTAATATAGGACATACTAATGCAGCAGCTGGAATATCAAATGTAATTAAGGCAACATTAATTTTAAGAGATAAAATTTTACCACCTAGTATAAATTGTAATAAGTTAAATGATGAACTTTTAGAAGATGGATGCAAAATAGTTTTAAATCAAAACTTAAGAAATTGGGAAAGTAATAAAAAGAGAATTGTTGGTGTAAGTGCTTTTGGAATGGGAGGAGCAAATGCAATAGCTTTTCTTGAAGAATATAAAAATAAAGAGCATAAAGAAATTAATAGAGATGAGCTTATTATTGTAAGTGGAAAATCAGAAAAGGCATTAAAAAATAATTGCTTAAATCTTGCAGATTATTTAGAAAAAAATAATGTTAATATTCAAGATTTAGCATATACCCTTCAAGAAGGAAGAGGTGACTTTGAGTATAAATTCTTTACAGCTTCACAGGATAAAAAATCATTAATAGCTGAATTAAAAAATGTATGTGACAAAAAGATTAAACCTTCAAAAAATGATGTTACAAAAAAAGTTGTATTTGTATTCTCAGGTTCTGGAAGCATTGTAGATACTATAGGAAGAGAATGTTATGACACAAATACCACATTTAAAGAAGAAATGGATAGATGTTTTTCTATAGTAGAAAAAACATTAAAAATAGATTTAAAAGAAAAGTATATTAATTATGAAAAATATAAGGAAGAATTAAAAAAGGATACTTCCTTAGGAATGATAATTACATTCTCTATTGGGTATTCAATTGCAAAAATGTGGATGTCTTTAGGTGTTAAACCAGATTTAATTACAGGACATAGCTTAGGAGAATATATAGGAGCATGTATTGCAGGAGTATTTACAATTGAAGAAGCTGTAGAATTGATAACAAAAAGATCTAAATTATTTGAAAAGATTCCAGAAGGACAAATGATTAATGTTCCTCTTTCACAAGAAGAAGTAGAAGAAATTCTTACTGAAAAAGTTGAAATAGGTGCTATAAATGGAGAAAAAAGAACAATGATTTCTGGAGAAAAGGAATATATGGATAAGTTTGTAGAAAAATTAGACCAAAAAAATATTAAGTATACATATCTTCCAGTTAACAGAGCAGGTCATTGTTATAGTGTTGATAATATAAGTAAAGAGTATAAAGAAATTTTAGATAAGGTTAATTATAATAATAGCAATATACCAATCTTTTCAACTTATACAGCATCCTTATTAAAAGAGGATGGAATGAGTAATTCAGAATATTGGATAAATCAAATGAAAAGCACAGTAAAATTTTATCCTTCAATAAAAGAATTAAGTAAAGATGATAATGTGATTTTTATAGAAATTGGTGCTTCAAAGCAAATGACATCTTTAATTAGTAAAATAATAAAAAGAAATAATAATTCAAGTGCAATTTCTTCATTTAAGGAAGGAAACGAAATTAACTCTAGAAGAGGATTCTTATTAGCATTAGGAAAAGGATATAGTAATGGCTTAAAAATAGATTGGAATGGATTATATGAAAGTACTCCATATAGAGTTTCACTTCCAACATATGCTTTTGATAGAAAAGCTTATTGGAAATATTCTAAAAGAATAAATAATGGTTTTAATGAAGCTGAGTTAATTTCTCAAAAACCATCTAATGATATAGATAATTTTGAAACAATAGAAAATGAAACAAATAAATATAGAAATGATACAGATAAAATAGTTTCAGAAATTTTTATTGAAGTTTTAGGATTAGATGAAGTTGATATATATGAAGATATTTATGAAATTGGATTTGATTCTTTATCAGCTGTTTTAATATGTTCAAAGATAGAAACAACATTAGGAAAAAGACTTCCAGTAAAAGAAATGTATGATTTAAAAAACATTGCCGAGATATCAGACTTTTTATCTAAAAAACATAAAGATTTAATTGTTAAGGAGAAAGAAACAAAAAGAGAAACTAAAAGCTTAGATGATTTATTTGATGAGTTAGAAAGAGAAGAATAGAGGTGTATATTTTGAATATAGAAGAAATATTTAGTGATTTAAATTATATAAAAGATTTTTATGTAACTAAGGATAAAGTATATTTTTCAACAGACAGAAATATTACATATAATAATCTTTATAAGGATATAAAAAAATATGATTGTAATGTAGATAAATATAAGTATATACAACTTCCTTTCATTCCAATAGATAAAAGTGGAGATTTTAGTATAGAAAAGTTAGAAAATATAGGATATATAGCTTCAGATACATTAGATTTATTAGAAAATAGCTTAAAAAGTAATGGAATAGATAGTGAAATATCAATTGAATATATTAATAATGAAAGTAATATAAAGGAAGCATTTAAAAAAGAAGAAAATGTAGTGAAAAACATTAAAAGTCAGAAAAAAGCAATTGCTTTAAATGGAGATATTGAAGAAACAGAATTTAAATATAAAAATTTATTAGAGCTTATAAACAACAGAAAAAATAGTGAAGAAAATATTGTATATATTGAAAAGGGTAGTAAAGAAACTCAAAGCTATAAACAGTTATATAGAGAAGCTGAAAAATTAGCCCTTGGATTAAGAGAACATGGATTAAAAGAAGGGGATATATTAATATTCCAATTCCCATATAATAAAAGCTTTATTGAATGTTTTTGGGCATGTATGATGATAGGTGTAATACCAGCTCCTATGGCAGTTTTAGATGATTATTGTGCAAAAAATGTAAACACAGATAAGCTATATAATATATGGAATATGTTATATAAACCATATATAGTTTCAGATGATGAAACTAAAGTTGAACTTGAAAAAATAAATAATAGGCTTGAAGGAGAAGAAATCAAGGTTATAAGTACTGATAACTTAAAAATAGATAAAGAGTTTAATAATCCATATAATTGGGATAAGGATGAGTGTAGTCTTATTTTATTTACATCTGGAAGTACAGGAATTCCAAAGGGAGTAACATTAAGTCAAAAAAATATGCTATCAAGGTCATTAGGTGAAATAAAGCTTTATAATTTAGATGAAAATAATGTTTCATTAAATTGGATGACACTTACACATGCAGCAGGACTTATATGGTGTCATATAAGGGATATGTATCTTAACATATTAGATATACATGTAAATTCAGAAGTTGTATTAAAAAATCCTCTTTTATGGATTGAGTTAATGAGTGAATATAAGGTTTCTATAACATGGGCTCCTAATTTTGCTTATGCATTAGTTAATAATTTCTTAGATGATAGTAAAGACTATAAATGGGATTTATCAAAATTAAAATATATTTTTGCAGGTGGAGAAGCAAATGTAAGTAAAAATCTAAGAAACTTTTTAAAGAGATTAAAAAAATACAACTTACAATCTGATGCAATAAGACCAACCTTTGGAATGACTGAAACATCTTCTTGTATTACTTATAATAATAAATTTAATTTAGAAGATACTTCAGATGAGGATAAGTTTATTCCTGTTGGAGAGCCTATGCCTGGAATTGAGGTTATGATTTTAGATAAAAATGATAATATTCTTTCAGAAGGTGAAATTGGTCGTATTGTTTTAAAAGGAAAAACTATAACAAATGGATATATTAATAATGAAAAAGCAAATAAATCTTCATTTACTGATAAAGGATATTTTATAACTGGTGATTTGGGATTTATTGAAAATAATTATCTAACACTAACAGGAAGAGAAAAAGATATTATTATAATTAACGGGTTAAATTATTATGTACAGGATATAGAATCAGTTGTAGATGATTTAGAAGAGGTAAATTCATCTTATACAGTTGCAACCTCAGTAACAAATAAAAATGGAGTTGAAGAAATATTAGTATTTTTTAGTCCAAAGGATGAGACCCTTCTTGAAAATGAAAACACAGAAAAACTAAAATCTCTTGTTGAAAAAGTAAAAAAACAAATAAGAGAAAAATCACTATTAAATCCAGAGTATGTTATTCCTATGAAAGCTGAAAAATCAGTAAGAACAGAAATAGGAAAGAAGCAAAGAAGTAAGTATAAGGATGAATTTAAAAGTGGAATGTATAATGAAATACTAAGTAGATTATCAGAAGATGATGGTAATAATAGCAAATATATTTTAGAGAGAACATGGTATAAAAAAGAAATTTTAAATAATATTTTAATAAATAAAGAAGCTTTTATAATTAATAATAATAAAGAATTTGAAGAAGAATTAGAGAAAAAAAATATAAAATATTTAAATATAGAAACTTTAAGTGATACAAAAAATATTAACCTTTTAGTAGATTTAAGATTTTTTAAGAAGGATTTATCTTTAAAAGAAATATTAAAAAATATAAAAGAATTATGTTATATAGAATCAGATATAAAAATTATAATTCCATTAAATTATTCAATTATTACTGAAAATGATAATCAATTTAACAATATTTCTATGATTCAAGGAATTATTGCATCATTATGTCAAGAAAAAACAAACTTAGATATAAAAATAGTTGACTTTGATAAGATAAATTACAAACTTCTTATTAAGGAAATGTATAATCCATCAAAAGATAAGACAGTTGTATATAGAAATGAAATAAGATATGTATCTGGCTTTAAAACATCTAGAAAAAATGGAGGCTATAATGAAGTTATAAAAAAAGATAGCTTAGTAGTTGTAGTAGGTGGACTTGGAGGAGTTGGAATTAACATATGTAAATGGCTTCTAAAAAAATATAATTCTAAACTTCTTATTTTAGGAAACTCTTCTATAGAAAAGAGAAAAGAGAGTTATGAAGAGTTAAAGAATATAAGTGAAAATATAATTTATGTTCAAACAGATGTAAATAACTATGATGAAGTAGAAAAATCTATTAAAGATTGTGAAAAAGTATATAATACTAAAGCAATTTGTATTTTTAATTTAGCAGGAAAAATATCTTCTAAAAATAATGATATTTCATATTATAATGATATTTCATTACATACAATAAAAAATGAAACTTATGATAATTTTGAAGATGTAATTAATACTAAACTTATAGGAACAAGGAACTTAGTAAAAATAGCTAAAGAAAGAAATAATATACCTTTAATAGTATTTAGTTCAGTTACAGGATATTTTGGAGGAACATCTTTAGGAGCTTATTCAGGAGCTAGTTCATCTCAAGAATTTTATTGTAGATATTTAATTAACAAAGGTAAAAATGTATATTGTGTTAATTGGAGTAGATGGAAAGATATAGGACTTAATAAAGGTGACGAAATGGGAGCAGAAGCTTCAAAAAGTCATGGTTTTAATGAAATTAGTGTTGAAGATGGTATTTTTTATTTAGATTATATTTTAAATAATGAAATAAGAAATTCCTATGTGGGAATAAATAAAAAATCATTAAAAATAAGATACTTAGTAACTGATGATTATAAGTTTAATTTAAAGTTATCAATTTCTGAAGAAGATAATAAAGATAAAATTAAAAATATTTTAAAAGAATATACTCCTAAGGTAAGTAAAAATATAAAGTGGAACATAATTAAGAAAAATAGTATGTTACAAACTGAAGAATTAATAAATATAAGAAATGAACTTATAAACATATGGAAAGAGAATTTAAAATGTAGTGAAATTGGTTTAAAAGATAATATTTTTGACCTTGGGGGAAATTCATTAATTATATATAAAATAGTATCTAATGTAAAGGAAAAAATGAATATAAATTTAAAACCAATAGACCTATTGATGAATCCTAATATTGAAGATTTATCATATCATATATGTAATAAAGATAGCTCTAATGAAGTTAGCAATAAAAAGGATAAATCTAAAATTAATGAAGTAAGAAGGATAAGAAGAAATAGAAGAAGAATGTAGGTGAAATTTATATGAATTTTTTAGAAAAAGTAAATAGTTTATCAAAGGATAAATTAAAAAGCTTTATTAGTTTAATAGAAAAAAAGGGAGAGGACTTTGGAGTTTACCCATTATCTAAAGAAGAAGAAGGTTTGTATTGCTCATATAAATTAGATGAGGGAAAAAATAATCCTTATTATAATATATGCTTTAAAATTGAATTAAAGAATTATGTTGATTATAAAAAGGTTATAACTTCAATTAATGAATTATTTAATTCTCAAGAAGTCTTTAAATATAAGTTTATTGAAATTCAAGGAAAAACTTATCAATATGTAGATAAAGAAAGCAAAATAGATATTGAAGAAGTAGATTTATCCTCCTCTAATATTAATGATTTAAATTCATTAATATTAGAAAATGAAACTTCTTTTAAAAATAAACCATTTATTTTAGAAACAGATAATCCAATAAGATTTAAAGTAATTAAGATTAATGAAAATAGAATAAGTGTACTTATATCTATACATCATATAATAAGTGATGGTTGGTCTGTTGGCATAATTACAAAGAGCTTTATAAATTATTATTTTGGAATTGAGGCTAAAACAAATCATAGTGAATATGGTGATTATATAATAGAGCAAAAAAATAATAAAGAATTCTTTGAAAAAGGTTTAGAATTTTGGAAGAAAAAATTAGGAAATTCAAATCAATTTTTAGATATGCCTACAGTTTTTAAAAGGGATATATACAGTGAAAATAAAGGAAAATGTAAAAGCATTGTAATTCCTTCTGAAATGGCTAATAAATTAAGAGAAGAGGCTAAAAAGCATAAATGTTCAATTCATGCAGTTTTACTTAGTATATATTATATATTATTAAATAAGTATGCAGACAAAAAAGAAATAAATGTAGGTACTCCTCTTGCAAATAGAGAAAATATAGACTTTAAAGATACTGTAGGTTTCTTTGCAACTACCATTGTCTTACCACTTTGTTGTAGTGAAGATATGACTTTTTCAGAAGCATTAGATGAAATACGTGAAACACTTTATGAAGGGTTAGAATATCAAAACATACCTTTACAAGAAGTATTAAATTCAATAAATATAGAAAGAAGAGAGGGAATAAATCCATTATTTCAAACTACTTTTTCCGTACATAGTAAAAAGTTACTAGGAAGTATTAATGAAGAAATAAAATATGGAGATACAAGTGTAATTGTAACTAATCTTGAAAGTAAAGAGGTTAATGATTTTCAATTTGATTTATCAATGATAGCAACAGAAGCTACAAATGGAGAAATAGAGCTTGAATGTGATTATTTAGAAAGTTTATTTACTGATAAGAGAATAGATTCTTTATTAAATTCATATGTTTATTTATCTTCTCAGGTAGTTGAAAATGAAAATAAAAAAATAAATGAATATTCATTAGTTAATAAAGATGAATTAGAAAAAATATATAAAGATAAGATATTAAATTATGAACCTAAAATAAAGTTAAATACTTTTAATATTTCAAAAGATATAATTTCAATAAAAACTACTAAAGGCAAGGTAGCTGTTTTAGATGAAAGGTTAGAAAATATACCATCTGGATTCTTTGGAGATATATATTATTGCTTTAATGATACTTGGTTTGACACAGGGGAATCAGGCTGTATAGATGAAGATGGAAATCTTATTATAAATGAAGAAAAGTCAAAAATAGTACAAGTTAATAATGAAATAATTAATAAATTAAATATTGAAAATGAATTAAAAGAAAAATTTAATTTAAAATATTGTAAATTAAATTTTTATAAAGAATATGATTCATTAGTGGTATTTTATGATGGAAGTTTTATGGTAAATGCAGAAATTTTTAATTCATTAAATAGATTTAAAAATTTAATTGTATATAAAACAGAAAATTATAAATCATTAAAATGCGAAAATTTATTAAATGGATTATTAAAATCTGAAAAAGAATTAAGCTTAGAAAAGGATATAGAGGAGTTTATTGTAATTCAAAATGAATGTGAAGTTTCTTTTGATATAGTAATATCTACTAAAAACAAAAAGCCATTAAGTAAAGATAAGGTTATTGATATAGAAAAGAAAATAAAAAATGAAAATATTAATATAAAATTTATTGATAAGTTCATAAGAGAGGATAATATTATAGATTTTTCAAAAGTTAATAAAGATAAATTATTTTCCTATGGAAAAAAGCAAAAAGATAGTACTGAGGAAAAATTATATATTATTTGGAGTGAAATATTAGGAAATAATAACTTTACTATTTATGATAAGTTTTATGAAGTAGGTGGAAATTCTTTAAAATCTCTAAGACTTTTAAAGAAAATAAATGAAGAATTTAATGTAGAAATTAATATTGCAAAGCTTTTTGAATGTAATAGTATAAGTGAGCAAGCAGAACATCTTAATAAAGAATATTTAAACATTAATAACAAAGAAGAAGTTGAGGTATTAAAATTTTAGGGGGAAGAAAAAATGGCTTTTAAAAAAATAGCAATTATCGGTATGAGTGGAAGATTTCCTAAAGCAGAACATGCTAAAGACTTAGATAATATTTTTGAAAATAAAATAGATTGTATTGAAAAAATTAGTGAAAAAAGAAAAACTTTATTAGGTTTAGATGATAAAACAGAATATTGTGAAGCAGCATATTTAAATGATGTTGATTATTTTGATTATGAGTTTTTTAATATATCAAAACATGAGGCAATTTCTTTAGACCCACAACAAAGGATTGCCCTAGAGTTAGCATGTGAAGCAATAGAAAATGCAGGATATAGCTTAAAATCATTTAAAGAAAGTAATACAGCAGTTATAATGGCAGGACAAAATAGTGGTTATTATGATTTATTTGAAGGTGGTACAGCCTCTGCCTTAATAGGAAGTTTAAAAGATACATTTGCAGGGAGAATTTCTTATCATTTAGATTTACATGGACTAGCTGCAGTTATAGAAACTGCATGTTCATCATCATTATATGCAATTTATGATTCTTGCATTAAGTTAAATGCCTATGAAATAGATGCAGCACTAGCAGGTGGAATTGCATTAGACTTTAAAACAAAGAAAAAAAGTTATTTAGACAATGATCCTTTAGGATTAAGTGCAAAAGATTGTAGATGCAAAACTTTTGATGAAAGTGCAGATGGAATAAATGGAGGAGAAGGAGGAGGTTTTGTCCTTTTAAAAAGATATGAAGATGCTAAAAGAGATAAGGATAATATTCTTGCTGTAATTACTAGTTGTGGAGCTAACCAAGATGGAGGAAGATCAAATAATATGGCATCTCCAAGTTCAAAAGCTCAAGCAGAGGTATTAATTAAAACTTGGGAAAAGGGGAATATTAATCCAGAGGATATAGGTTATTTAGAAGCTCATGGAACTGGTACAAAAATAGGAGACCCTATAGAAATACAAGGAGTTACAGAAGCTTTTAATAAATTTACTGATAAAAAATCTTTTTGTCCTATAGGAAGTTTAAAAACTAATTATTCCCATTTAGGAGCATCAGCAGGAATAATTAGTGTATTAAAAGGAATTTTATCAATTAATAATAATAAATTATATCCTTTAAGAAAATTAGAAAAGGTAAATTCTCTTATTGACTTTGAAAAGTCTGCTGTTTATCCAATTACCAATATTGAAAAATGGCAGGAGGGTAAAAAGAAGATTTTTGCAACAAGTGCATTTGGAATAAGTGGTACAAATGTTCATTTAGTTCTTGAAGAGGACATTTGTGAAGCTGAAGATTATAAAAAAGATATAAATAATGAATATATAGTTTCTGTAAGTGCTAAAAATAGGGATTCTCTTATAGATTATAAGAAAGAATTAAATAACTATTTAAGAGAAAATAGGAATTATTCATTAGAGGATATATGTTATACATTAAATTTAGGAAGAGATGATTATAACTATAGGTCATCAGCTAAGGTGTGTAACCTTGAGGAAATGCTTAATTTTTTAGATGATAATGATAATCTTTATGAAACTGAAAATAAAGAAATAATTTTATTATTTTCATGTAGTGATGATGTAGATTTTAATATTATAGATGAATATTTAAAGAAATATAAAATATTTAAAAAGGAATATGAAAGTATATTAGGTTTAATAAATGAGAATGAAAGTGAATTAAAGTTAGCCTTCTATATTGCCATTTATAAACAATTAAAAGCATTTGGAATTACAGAAAGCAAAATGATAGGAACTGGATTTGGAAATATTGTAATTGATGTTGTTTCTGAAAAAATATCCTTAGAAGAAGGAATTAATCAGGCTAAATCTTATAAAGAGACTGAATTTAATAAAAATGGATTTGTAAATTATGTTAATGGATTAGTTAGTGAAAATAATAATATAGTTTTTCTTGAAGTAGGAAAAGCTAGTAAATTATCAAATGCTATTATTGATGCTTGTATAAAAGTAGATACTTTATTTGCAATAGTAGATGAAGATAAATCATTATTAAATACAGTTTCAAAATTATATAAAATAGGTGCAGATATTAATTGGAATGTATTTTATAAAAATGAAGAAGGAAAAAAACTTCATCTTCCAACATATCCTTTTGCAAAAAGTATAGTATGGCCTAAAAACATAAAAAAAGCAAGTGAAAATAATAAAGAAGATAATAAAGAAAACATTAAAGAAGATAAAGTTTATGAAGAATCTTTAGAAGAATTTTTAAAAAATATATGGTGTGAGGAATTAGAAGTAGATGAAATTCAATTAGATGATGATTTCTTTGAACTAGGAGCTAATTCATTAATGTCTATAGATATCTTAGATAAAATAGAAAAGAAGACAGGATTAAAATTAGACTTTGATATATTCTACGATTACAGTACTATATCTCTTCTTAAAGATTATATTGAAGAAGCTTTGGAAAAAACAGATAAAAAAGAAAGTACATTAAAAATAAAAAAAGTAGAAAAAACTGATTTAATGGATGTGTCATATAACCAAAGAAGAATATTATATTTAGTAGATGAGAGTAGTAATAAGGCTGTTTATAATATGCCCATAGTATTTGAAATTTCAGGCAATTTAGATTTAGAAAAATTTAAAAATTGTATAAAAGAAATAGTTAAAAGACATGAAATACTTCATACAGTGTATAAAAAAATAGATGGAAGTTATTATCAAAGAATTTTATCTGACTATGATTTTGATGTGTTATATATTGATGAATGTAAATATGAAAATATTTTAGAGCTAATTAAAGAAGAAAGAAATAGAGGATTTAATTTAGAAAATGAAATACCAATAAGAACATTCATTGCTAAAAAAGGAGATAACAAATACTTATGGTATATAAATATTCATCATATTGCAGCTGATGGATGGTCTATGGGGGTATTTAGTAATGAATTAAGTAAGTTGTATTCAGATGATACTAAAAGTCTTAAAGATATAGATATTCAATATTCTGATTATGCTTATTATGAAAAAGAATTTTTAGAAAGTGAAGAAAGTAAGAGACAACTTCAGTTCTGGAAAGAAGAGTTAAAGGGTGTAAAAGGAATTTTAGATTTCCCTATAGATAAGAAAAGACCAACTTTACAAACCTTTAATGGAAAGTCTTTAAATTTTGAAATAGATAAAGAGATTACATCAAATATTAAAGGTTATATAAATAAAAATAATATATCATTATTTATGCTTTTAGAAAGTGTATATGCATTAGAATTATTTAGATATTCAGGAGATTCTGATATATGTATAGGCGTTCCAGTTGCTAATAGAAAAGATGATGATTTAAAAAATATAATAGGATTTTTTGCAAATACAGTAATTATAAGAAATAAAATGGATTTAGATGAAAGCTTTAATTCTTATATAAATAAAAATAAGAAAGTAATTTCTAGTGTATTTTCTAACCTTGATATTCCTTTTGAAGAGGTAATAAATAATGTGTCATTTAAAAGAGATGCAGCTTATAATCCACTTAATCAGTATTCATTTACTTTACAAAACTTTAATCAAGATGAATTTCAGTTAAAGGATATAAAAATAAAAACAATAGATACTGATTATAATAGTGCAAAATTTGAAATGACAATGACATTATATGAAGAAGAAAATTCTATAAAGGGAATATTAGAGTATAATACAGATTTATTTTATGAAGAAACAGTAGTGAATTTTATTGATAATTATAAAAAGTTAATTGAAGGATTAATTGAAAATGATGAAGCTAAAATAAGTAATATTTCATTAGATGAAGATATAGATGAATCTATAGATGAAGAAGACTATACATTTTAAGGTTAAATATATTTAACAAAAGAAAAGAAAATTGTTTTCAATAGAAAAATATTATCATTTGTGAAAAACTATCATATTGAAAAGTTATGTTGAAAATCCTTTAAAATATACAAATTTACTAGGTAATACGTTAATTGATATATATTTTATCAAAATATATAATTTTATTTAATAAAACATTATAAAAATAGTACTAAATGAGAGGAGAGCAAGATGGGCAAAAAAATAATTGAATTCAAAAATGTAAAAAAGGACTATAATACAGGCTCAGTTCCAGTTTCAATTCTTAAAGGTGTAAATTTTTCAATTGAAGAAGGGGAATTTGTTATAATCTTAGGAGCAAGTGGAGCAGGAAAGAGTACTGTGTTAAATATTTTAGGAGGAATGGACAATCCAACAAGTGGTTCTGTAATTGTTGATGGAGAAGATATTTCAAAGTATAAAGAAAATAAATTATCAGATTATAGAAAAAATAAAATAGGATTTGTATTTCAATTTTATAACCTTATTCCTAATTTAACAGTACAAGAAAATGTGGAATTTGGCTCTGAAGGATGTAGTAATACATTAAACTCAAAGGAAATTTTAGAAAAGGTAGGATTAAATGAAAAATTATCTAAATTTCCTGCTACTTTATCAGGTGGAGAACAACAAAGAGTTGCAATAGCAAGAGCAGTAACTAAAAATCCATTGTTACTTTTATGTGATGAACCAACAGGTGCTTTAGATTATAATACAAGTAAAGCTGTTTTAACATTACTTCAAAATTTAAATAAAGAAATGAAAAAAACAATAGTTTTAATTACTCATAATTCAGCAATTGCCCCAATGGCTGATAAAGTTATAACTATCAGAAGTGGATTAGTAAAAGATGTTAAAATTAATAATGAAAAAGTATCAGTAGCGGAGCTTGAGTGGTAATTATGAAACTATTTAAAAAATTATTAAGAGACTTAAAAGAATCTAAGGGGCAGTTTATAGCTATAACTATAGTAATTATTATAGGAGCATTGTGTTTTACAGGCTTTTCTACTATGACAAGTGTGTTTAAAGATTATATAGATGATTATTATAAAAAATATAACTTAGCAGATATATGGTCTTATTATTATCAAATAAGTAGTGATGATATAAATAAAATTGAAAATATAGATGGAGTTAATTCAGCAGAGGGAAGATATTCATTAGACTTTAAATATAAGGTTGATGATGAAGATACAACAATAAGACTTCATAGTTATTCTGAAGATAGTAAAATAAATATACCATATATAGTTGAAGGTGATTATCCTAAATCTACACATGATGTTGTTCTTGATAACAATTATGCACAAAAACATAATATTAAAGTTGGAGATAAAATTACTTTAAACTATGAAAATAAAAAGAATATAGATTTAACTGTTACAGGTCTTATTGAAGATGTTGAATATGTAGAAAAAATAATTAATTCCTATGATTCAATTCCAGACCATTCTAAGTATGGAATTGGATACTTTAATGAAGACATTGTTACTGAAATTGCAGGCAAAAAAATGCCATATACTGATGTTTTAGTTGACACTACAGATAAGGCAGATACAGGAAAAATTATAGATAAAATTGAGGAAGAAACTAAAAACTCTTCATATTTATATAGTATAGATAGATCTAAGCAGATAAGCTATGCAGCCTTTAATGGTGAAATAGAGCAATTTGGAAGTATAAGTGCTTTATTCCCTGTTCTATTTTATGGAATAGCTGCTATTATAATATTTATTACTATGACAAGATTAGTAGACCATCAAAGAAATCAAATTGGTATAATGAAGGCATTAGGAGTTAAAAAGAGCAAGATTATGATTCATTATATTGAATATCCAATTATAATTACATTAGTAGGTTCATTAGTTGGTTCAATAATTGGTTCAATATTAGTTCCTAAATATATGATATTAATGTATGAAGGTACATATACACTTCCTGGAATTGGAATAAGATTATATCCAGAAAAAATTCTTTTATCAGTTGTAATAGCTATAATATTTGGAGTTTTAGCATCATATTTTTCATGTAGAAAGACATTAAAAGAATCAGCTTCATCAGCTATGAGACCTTTAGCTCCTAAAGCAGGTAAAAAGTTATTAATTGAAAGATGCAAAAAAATATGGGCAAGCTTATCATATAGCAATAAGATTGTTATGAGAAACACTTTTTCAAATAAGAAAAGAGCAATTTTAAGTTCTATAGGTATTATTGGAAGTATATCACTTATTATAACAGCTTTTGGAATGAAAGATTCCATGGATAAGGTTTTAGATACTCAATATGATAAAATTTATAATTATGATTTTAAAGTTAGTTATACTGATAATAAGGTAAGTGCTGAAGAATTAGACCTTCCTGAAAATATAACCTATAAAGAAGTAATGGAAACTTCTTATGAAGTTAAAGATGATAATGAGGTGTTAAATGGAAGTATAGTATGTATAGATGATAATAAAGATTATATTTCTATTTTAGACTTAGATGAAAAAGACATAAATGTAAGTGATGATGGTGTTATTATTTCTAAGTATCTATCTGAAAAGTTTAATCTTAAAAAAGGAGATACAATTAAAATTAAATTAACAGGTCCAGATTATAAAGGTGCATCATTTAATGCTAAAATAATTAATGTTTCAACTCAATATATGACTCAAGATATATATTGTACACAAAATCTTTTAAAAGAAAATAATATTGATACAAAGAGTACTGCATTATTAGTAAAACTAACTAATAATAATTCATATAAAAAAGTTTTAGATTCATTTAAAAATCAATCTAAAGTAGATAATGTAGTATCTACTAAAGAAAGTAAAGCAGATTTAGTAGAGTATTGTGCAGCAATGAATTCTTTAGTAGCATTATTAATAGTATTTGCACTTCTTCTTTCATTTGCAGTTATATATAATATTTCAAGTATTAATATAATGGAAAGAGAAAGAGTAATAGCAACTTTAAAGGTATTAGGAAATAGAAGAAATAAAATCAATGGATTAATTTTAAAAGAAAATATGATTATAACTGTTATTGCAGTTATCTTAGGAACACCTATAGGATTATTATTATTAAAGTTTATTTTATTATCTGCTGAAACAGATACTTTTAGTTATCCTTTAGTAATAAGTGTTCGAACAATAATTCTTCCTATAATATTAACATTCTTATTTACATTTGTTTCAAGTCTTGCATTAAGAAGAAAGATAAAGAAAGTTGATATGGTTGAAGCTTTAAAAACATTAGAATAATATAAAATAATAAAAAGGTATTAAAAGGCAGGCATTATTAAATGTCTGCTTTTTAATATATTTTTGTAAAACTAATCTTTAATTTTAATACTTAATATAAAGCTGTGTTATAATAAATGTAAAATAAAAAATAGTTAAGGAGGAATTTTAGTTTTGGATAATTTTTCTGAAATAGAAGATTTAATTAATAAAAAGGTTAAAGAGGCTATAAATTCTATAAACCTTGCTAAGGATAAGTATAATAATAGTGAAGCAAAAAATATTTTAAATAATATATTATCAGGAGTAAAAAATGGAGTTGAACTTGCTTCGCAAAAGATTGAAAATGCTAAATTAGAAGAAATTAAAAAAAGAAATAAAATAATAAAAAAAGAAGAGATTAGTTTATACATAACTAAAAAGCCTAAAGGAAAAATTTTAGGGACTTTTCTAACTGTATTAGGAATCCTTGGAATATGTTTTACTTCCATTTCTTTTATATTTTTTCTTATAATTTTCTCTTTTTCAAAGGTAAATTTACTTCCAGTAATAATTGTGTTTGGAATATTTTTAATAATAAACATATTAATCACAATAAATGGTACAAGTAAATTAGATAGAATAAAAAGATTTAAAAAGTATGTTAGATGTTTAGAAAATAAAGGTTACTGTAGAATTGATAAGTTAAGTGGAGTCATTAATAAAAAAGAAAAATTTGTTATTAAAGATTTAAATAAAATGATGGAACTTGATATGTTTAAAAAGGGACATATAGATGAAGAAAAAACCTATTTTATTTTAAGTGATGAAATTTATAATGATTATGTTAATATGCAAGAGTCTTACAAAAAGAGAAAAGAAGAAAATATAGAAAAAGAAGAGGATAGTAAAGAAAGTAAACATAATGATACAATAAAACGTGGAGAAGAATATATTAGTCAAATTCAAGCTTATAATAATTATATAAGAGATGAAAATATGTCTTTAAAGCTTACTAAACTTGAAGAAATTTTAAGAGAAATATTTAAAAATATAAAGGAAAATCCAGAAAATATTTCTTATGTAAGAAAGACTATAGAGCATTATCTTCCTATGACAATAAAATTAATTAGTTCATATATAGAGCTAAGTGAGCAAAGTATTCAAGGAGAAAATATAAAAAATGCTAAAAAGGAAATAGAAGAGAGTATAGACCTTATAAATAAAGCCTTTGAAAATTTATTAAATGATTTATTTGAGGAAGTAGCAATGGATATTTCAACAGATATTTCAGCATTAAAAACCTTATTTACTCAAGATGGATTAACTGAGGAAGAATTTAAAAAGTAGTGTAAAAAATGGAGGATTAGAAAATGAATGATGATTTTAAAGATTTTGATTTAACACCAACATTATCTTTTGATGTAGAAGAAAATAGTGATGAAAAGATAAACTTAGCTAAAGAAGAGAAAAAAGAAGTATTTAAAGAAGAGGAAATAGAATTAAGTGAAGAAGAGAAAAAAATGGTTGAAGCTTTTGTTGAAAAAATAGATTTAACAAATTCTAATTCTGTACTTCAATATGGTGCAGGTGCTCAAAAAAAGATAGCAGATTTTTCAGGAGTTGCCTTAAATAATGTTAAAAGCAAAGACTTAGGGGAAGTAGGAGATATGCTTTCAAGTGTTGTAGTTCAGCTTAAGGATTTTGAAAATGGAGAGGAGAAAAAAGGAATATTTAGTTTCTTTAAAAAGCAATCACAAAAAATTGATAATATGAAAGCTAAATATGGAAAGGTTGAAGATAATATAAATAAAATATGTACTTCCCTTGAAAAGCATCAAATACAACTTTTAAAAGATATTGCAATGCTTGATAAGATGTATGAAGTAAATTTAGCTTATTTAAAAGAATTAAATATGTATATTTTAGCTGGCAAAAAGAAACTTGAAAGTTCAAGAAATGGAGAACTTAAAAGATTAAGTGATTTAGCAATTTCAACTAAAAGGACAGAAGATGCTCAAAGGGCAAATGATTTTGCAAGTCTTTGTGATAGATTTGAAAAGAAAATTCATGATTTAGAGTTAACAAAGATGGTTTCAATTCAAATGGCTCCACAAATAAGACTTATACAAAATAATGACTCAATAATGTCTGAAAAGATACAATCAACAATTGTAAATACAATTCCTCTTTGGAAAAGTCAAATAGTACTTGCCTTAGGGGTTGCTCATTCAACAAATGCTATAAAGGCACAAAATGAAGTAACCAATATGACAAATGAGCTTTTAAGAAAAAATGCTGAAACCTTAAAAATGTCAAGTATAGAAACAGCAAAGGCTGCTGAACGTGGAATAGTTGATATAGAAACTCTTAAAACAACAAATGAAGCATTAATTTCTACCTTAGATGAAGTTATGACAATACAAAATCAAGGTCGTGAAAAACGTAAAGAAGCAGAAAAAGAATTAAAAGGTATAGAAGAACAGCTTAAAAATAAGCTTTTAGAACTAAGGAGATAAAATGAAAAAAACTATTGGAATCTTGGCACATGTAGATGCAGGAAAGACTACACTTTCTGAGCAGATTTTATTTTATACAAATTCAATAAGAAAAAAGGGAAGAGTTGATAATAAGAATTCTTTTTTAGATAGTCATAATATAGAAAAGGAAAGAGGAATTACAGTATTTTCTGGGCAGGCTATTTTTAATATAAAAGATAGCACTTATTATTTAGTAGATACTCCAGGACATGTAGATTTTAGTCCAGAGATGGAAAGGGCAATAGCTGTTATGGATTATGGAATTCTTCTTATAAATGCCTCAGATGGTGTTCAAGGGCATACTGAAACTTTATGGCATTTATTAAGAAAGTATAATGTTCCTACAATATTTTTTATAAATAAAATAGATTTAGAAGGAGCAGACATAGAAAAATCTATTAATGATATAAAAGAGAATTTCACAAAGGACATTTTGTGTATAGAAGAAGATTTATCAAAGGAAGAACTTTCTTTAGAGGAAATAGAAACTCTTTGTAGTTATGATGACAAACTTTTAGAAAAGTATCTTTTAGGAGAATATAATAATAAAGAATTTTTAGATTTATTAAAAAAGCTTATAAAAGAAAATAAAATATTTCCTTGCTTTAAAGGCTCAGCTCTTCAAAATATAAAAATAAGTGAATTTTTAAATAGTCTTGAGGAAATTACATATACAGATTATAAAGATAATGGATTAAGTGGAGTAGTGTATAAAATAAGACATGAAGAGAATGGAAATAAAATTGTTTTTTTAAAGCTTTTAAAGGGAGTGTTATCTGTTAAGGATGAAGTTTTAATGCCTTCTAAGGAAAAAGAAAAAATAAATAGCATAAGAATTTATAATGGAAATAAATTTAAAACAGTAGATAAAGTTTATGCTGGAGATATTTTTGGAGTTATGGGCCTTAATTCTTTAGAAATTGGAGATTATATAGGGGAAGAAAAGAAGAAAATAAAATATAATATGGTTCCTACCCTTGCAACAAAAATAATACTTAAAGATAAGATTAATGTAAAGGATGCTTTAAAGTATTTTAAAATATTAAATGAAGAAGATCCTTCTTTAAATGTTTTTTGGAATGAAGCCCTTCAGGAAATTCAAGTTCATATAATGGGAAAAATTCAACTTGAAGTTTTAAAAGAGGTTGCTTTAGAAAGATTTAATTTAAATATAGACTTTGGAGAATGTGAAATACTTTATAAAGAAACAATAAAAAATACTGTTATAGGCTCTGGGCATTTTGAACCTTTAAAACATTATGCAGAGGTAAGGCTTTTAATGGAGCCTTTAAAAAGAGGAGAAGGAATAGTTTTTGAAAGTAAGTGTCATACAGATAATTTAAGTTATGGTCTTCAAAATTTAGTTAAAACTCATGTATTTGAAAAAGAACATAAAGGAATACTTACAAACTCTCCTATAACAGATATAAAAATAACTCTTTTAACAGGAAGAAGTCATATAAAACATACTGAAGGGGGAGATTTTAGAGAAGCTACTTATAGAGCAATAAGACAAGGTTTAGAAAAGGCAGAAAATATTCTTTTAGAGCCTTATTATAAATTTAAAATAACAGCTCCCTTAGAAAACATGGGAAGGATAATATCTGATATACAAAAGCTTTCAGGAGAATTTAACCCTGTAAAAACTACAGAAAATAAGGTTATTATAACTGGAAGAGGACCTGTTTCAACTTTTATGAATTATAGTATGGAAATTACTTCTTTTACAAAGGGTAGAGGAAATATAAATTTTATCTTTGATGGATATGATAAGTGTCATAATTTTGAAGAGGTAATAGAAAAAATAGGTTATAATAAAGATTCAGATATAGAAAATACTTCAACATCAGTATTTTGTGCTAAGGGTTCTGGATATTTAGTACCTTGGGATTTAGCAGATGATTATATGCATACTACTATAGATAATATTTAAAATTTTGAGGTGGTTATATGCTTTTTGCTCATAGGGGAGAAAGTTGGTTTTATAATGAAAAACTGTGGCACTAATTTTTATAGGCCACAGTTTTTATTTTAATTAAGATTGTTCATCTTTAAAAACACGTTCTATGTGCATTGCAAGATATCCAATTTCTACATCATCAAACTCCTTTTTAAGCCTTTTTGAAAGCTTTTTGCAAGTGTCACTTGCAATTTCATAGGCATGAGGAAGTTGAGTTTTTATGTAATCATTCATATCAAGCTTTATTGTTTCTCCTTTAAAAGCTCTTGCTACCATATATTTTATATGGCTCATAAGACGGCTATAAGATAGTGAAGTTGTATTAATTTTTATGTCTAAATTGTCTTCAATAGAAGTAATACAATCTCTTACAGCAATAGCTACTTGCATTGATTCTGATACATTTTCAACATCTAAAGATGAATGAATATGAAGGGTTATGTATCCTACTTCATCATCAGTTATAGTAAAGCCAGTAACTTTTTTTATAATATCTTTTCCTTTTAAAGCAACAATATATTCTTCATTAAATAAAGCTTTTATATCATTATTTAATGGATTGCTTATATTAAGACCTTTTTTCATTCTTTCAATAGCAAAAGCAATATGGTCTGCTAGAGGAAGTAATATTTCATTGTCAACTTTTCCAAAGGCCTTTTCAGTTTCAATAATAATATCATTAGCTATTTCAAGAAATTCAGGCTTTACACTAGCAGCACTTTTTAATGCTTCTCCAGGAACAGATTGTTTTTCAAGAGTATAAATTTTAGCATTTTCTATATTCTTTATAGATTCACTAATTTTTTTCCCAAATCCAATTCCTTTTCCTAAAATTATAACTTCATTATTTTCAGGGGAGCTTAATGCTAATATACTATTATTATTTAAAACTTTAATGACCCTGTACATATTATTAAATCCTCCAGTTATTATACCTAGTGAACTACTCTCCACTTATAGAAGTGGGAGCTTCTTGGTGAATATTTCTAATGAAATAAGTTTATCCAAGCTTACAAGGTGGTTCCCACCTCAATATTATTTATACATTTTCCTCAATTATAAGAACATCTTCAAGGGCATTTACTTCTCCTTTTTTAATAAGCTTTACTCTTTGATTTTCATTTAATGCAGTAAATATGAAAGGAGTAGCCATAGAAGGAACTTTATCCTTAATATATTCTATATCAAAACTTATAAGTTTGTCACCTTTTTTAACTTTATCACCAGTTTCTACAAAAGCTTCAAAACCTTCTCCATTAAGTTCTACTGTATTTATTCCAATATGAATTAATATTTCAAATCCATCAGTAGTCTTTATTCCAACAGCATGCTTACTAGGGAATACAAATAGTACTTCACCATCACAAGGAGCAAATACTGTGCTCTCTTCTGGCATAATCATTATACCATCACCCATCATTTTTCCAGCAAAAGCTTCATCTGGAGTTTCTTCAATTAGAGTAGCTATTCCTTTAACAGGACTTGAAAATTTAGCTATTTCTTTAAAGTTTGAGTTTTCTTTAGTTTCTTTTTTATTATCTTTTTCTTTAACTTCAGTATTAGAAATAGGAGTATTTTTAGTTTCTTCTATGTTAGGAGCAGTTAAAAGATAATCTTCTAAGTTAGATTTTATAACAGTTACTTTAGGTCCATAGATTATTTGTACTCCTTCACCTTTTCTTATAACTCCAGAAGCACCAGTACTTTTTAATAAATTCTCATCTACTAAATCTGATTTATAAACAGTACATCTTAGTCTTGTAGCACAGCAGTCAACATCAGAAATGTTTTTCTTTCCTCCAAGACCTTTACATATCATAGCTGAAATTTTATCTTCTATATTAGCACCATTTTCTTCATTATTTTCTTTAGAATTTTTAGCATTAACATCATTTCTTGTATATAACTTAACTTCCTCTTCATTTTCATCACGACCTGGAGTCTTAAAGTTAAATTTCTTAATTAAGAATGAGAATAAGAAGTAATAAACTATAAAGTAAACTATACCAACTATTACAACCCATATCCAGTTTGTTTTAGCATTACCTTGCATAATACCAAATAAAGTTAAGTCAATAAGTCCTCCAGAGAAAGTCATACCAACTCCAACATTAAATATATGCATAAACATATAAGCTAAACCTGCAAATACACAATGAACTGCATATAAAACTGGAGCAACAAATAAGAATGTAAATTCAATTGGTTCTGTAATACCAGTAATCATTGAAGTTAAAGCAGCTGAAAGTAATAAACTACTTACTATTTTTTTCTTTTTAGGATTTGCACATTTATACATAGCAAGTGCAGCACCAGGAAGACCAAATATCATAAGTGGGAACTTACCTGACATAAATCTTGTTGCTTCAACACTAAAGTGAGATATATTTCCATTTGCAAGTTCTGCAAAGAATATATTTTGAGCACCTTCTACTAATTGTCCTCCAACCATTGCAGTACCACCAACTGCTGTTTGCCAGAATGGTAAATAAAATACATGATGAAGTCCAAAAGGAATTAAAGCTCTTTCCATTAATCCATATAAAAATGTTCCAGCATATCCTGAACTTCTAACAAGGTCACCAATTGCAAAAATTCCATTTTGAATAACAGGCCATATAAAGAACATTAAAATTCCTACAAATAAATAAACAATGGCTGATATTATAGGAACAAATCTAGTTCCACCAAAAAATGAAAGAACTTGTGGAAGTTCAATTTTATAAAAACGATTGTGAAGGGCAGCAACTCCAAGACCAACTAAAATACCACCAAAAACTCCCATCTGTAAAGATTGAATTCCAAGAACACTTGTTACAGAACCATCTGGAAGAGTGGTAGCTTTGCCAGTTAAATCAAGAAGTGCACCTATTGCTGAATGCATAATAAGAAAAGCTATAGCACCAGATAAGGCAGCAACATCCTTTTCTTTTTTAGCCATACCAATAGCAACACCCATAGCAAAAATAAGTGGTAAGTTTGCAAATACTATATCACCACATTTATTAAGAACTACAAGTAAAGCATGCAAAAGTGTACCTTCACCTAAAATTTTAGTAAGGCCATAGGCTTCAATCATATTTGCATTTGTAAAAGAACCACCTATGCCAAGGAATAATCCAGCAACTGGTAAAATAGCAATTGGAAGCATAAAAGAACGACCAACACGTTGTAATACACCAAAAATTTTATCTTTCATAAAAAATCTCTCCTTTTTTATTAGTATAAAAATATAAAGAAAATTTATTCATGTATTTTGTTAATTATTTTAAATTTTTGGCGCCTAAAAGATAAAAAGCATTAACTACACAATCATAAATAAATCATGTATAGTTAATGCCTGCTTAATCAGTTACACACTATAACGGTAATTAGAATATCATCAAATAAGAAAAATGTCAATAAACATTTAAATAAATCTAATAAAGAAGAAATTTTTTAAAATTTTGTGAATTTAATAAAATATTTTCTTATAAAAAATGTTAATAAATAAGAAAAATTCCGGGATAAATACTGTTAAAGTTATGAAAAGTGTGATACACTAAAAATATATAAATATATTGAGGTGGGGATAACATCATGAATAAAAGGAAAAAGAAATTTGTAATAGCAATTTTAACAACAGGAATTGTTTGTGCTAGTATTGTACCAGCACTAGCTTTACAAATAGATAAAAAGTATACGGAAAATAACAGAAGTTATCAATATCTTTCACCTATGGGAATTGTTATTCATAGCACAGCAAGTAAAGGTGGTACTGCTGATGATAATGCATCTTACTTTAATAGGGTACAAGTTAATGCTAATGCACATTATTTTGTAGATTGGAATAAAGCAGTTGCAACTGTGCCAGAAAATGAAGTGGCATGGCATGCTGGTTCATCAGCAAACAATAGATATATTGGAGTGGAAATGTGTGAACCTTCAGGGTATAATGTAACAGAATTTAATCAGGTTTATTCAAATACTGTTGAACTTGTAGCAAGCCTTTGTGCAAAATATGGTTGGGATGCAAGTGATATAGTTAGTCATAAGGATTGTTCTGAAACTTATGGACAAACAGACCATGAAGACCCAATAGGATTTTTAAATGAGTATGGAGTAACTTGGGACAAAATGATAGCAGATATTCAATATGCTATAAATGGACAAACTTCTTCCTCTACTATGGAAAAGGCTAAAAAATATGTAGGAAATAGATGTTTAGAGCTTCAACAAAAGCTTAATAAATTTGGATATAATTTAACTGAAGATGGAGTTTATGGTATTCAAACTCATAAAGCCTTAGGAGATTTCCAAAGAAGTCAAGGTCTTACAGTAGACTATATAGCAGGAGATAAAACTTGGCAAGCTTTATCTAAATAATTAATTAAAAAGGAATGATAGAAAACATGCCTCGACAAAAAAGGTTATCAGATAGTGTTGCAGATGATATTCTTTCTATGATTACAATAGAAAAGAAATTTATGCCAGGAGAAAAACTACCAAATGAAAATGAACTTTCAGAAGAGTTAAAAATAAGTAGAACTACTTTAAGAGAAGCTATACGTATTCTTGCTACAAATGGAATTTTAGAAATACAAAGAGGAAAGGGAACTTTTGTAAAAAAAGATTTTAAAGGAGATAATATTGAAGAAATATCTTCTCTTTCAAAAATAAAAGCTAATGCAAAAGACCTTTATGAAATGAGACTTATTTTTGAACCAGAAGCTGCTTATTTAGCAGTTCAAAGGGCAAGTGATGCAGAAATAAAAAGAATTTTATCCTTAGGTGAAGAAATAGAAGAATATATAAAGCTTGGAAAGGATAGAACAGAAATTGAACAGGCATTTCATAAATCCATTGCAAAAGCAACTCATAATGAATTTATGAATAAGCTTATGCCAGTTATATATCAAGCAATAGATAAAGGGGTTGCCTTATCAGAAAAAAAAGAAACTGCTGTTAAAGATACTATAACTGACCATAGAATGATTATGGATTTTATAAAAAATAGAAATGCAGAGGGAGCTAAAAGTGCTATGAAGATACATATTCTTCATGCAATAAAAGAATTAGAAATTGAATAAGATATTTAAATTATGGCTGTCCTATTAGTAGTTAAAAGCTACTAATAGAACAGCTTAATTTTTTTTAAAAGAGCCTTTAAAGCTAATAATTTTTTGAAACTTGTAATACAACTATATTGACAGCAGACAAATTATATATTATAATACAACTACTAAGTAAATTTTAGGGAGGGTATAAAATTGAGAAGTGATAGAATTAAAAAAGGTGTTAATGCAGCACCACAAAGAACATTATTACATGCATTAGGACTTACTGATAAGGAAATAGAAAAACCATTAATTGGTATTGTAAGCTCTAAAAATGATATAGTACCAGGTCATATGAACCTTGATAAAATAGAAGAAGCTGTAAAGCAAGGTGTTGCTTTAGCAGGAGGAGTTCCAATAGTATTCCCAGCAATTGCAGTATGTGATGGAATTGCAATGGGACATGAAGGAATGAAATATTCATTAGTTACAAGAGAACTTATTGCAGATTCTACAGAAGCTATGGCAACTGCTCATCCTTTTGATGGTCTTGTAATGATACCAAACTGTGATAAAAATGTTCCAGGCTTATTAATGGCAGCAGCTAGATTAAATATTCCAACAATCTTTGTAAGTGGTGGAGCTATGCTTGCTGGTAAATTAGGAAAGGAAAGATTAAGTTATTCTAATGTATCAGAAGCTGTAAGCCAATTTAAAGTTGGAAAAATTTCTGAAGAAAAATTATGTGAATATGAAAATAAAGCATGTCCAACTTGTGGTTCATGTTCAGGAATGTTTACAGCAAATAGTATGAACTGTTTAACAGAAGTTTTAGGTATGGGACTTCCTGGAAATGGTACAATTCCAGCAGTTTATTCAGAAAGATTAAGATTAGCTAAAGAAGCTGGAATGCAAATTATGGAACTTGTAAAGAAGGATATAAAGCCTAGAGATATTATGGTTGAAGATGCTTTCTTAAATGCACTTACAATAGATATGGCATTAGGATGTAGTACAAATAGTATGCTTCACCTTCCAGCAATTGCACATGAATGTGGAATTGATTTAAATCTAGAACTTGCAAATAATATTTCTGCAAAAACTCCTAACCTTTGTCATTTAGCACCAGCAGGAGAACACTTTATAGAAGATTTAAATGAAGCAGGTGGAATTTTAGCAGTTATGCATGAAATAGATAAGCTTGGAATTCTTCATACTGACCTTTTAACTTGTACAGGAAAGACTATAAAAGAAAATATTGAAGGAAAAGAAATAAAGGATACAGAAGTTATTAGAACAATTGATAATCCATATAGTAAAGAAGGTGGAATTGCTGTATTAAAAGGAAACTTAGCACCAGAAGGTTGTGTTGTTAAGCGTTCAGCAGTAGCACCAGAGATGATGAGCCATAAAGGAAAGGCAAGAGTGTTTGACTGTGAAGAAGATGCTTTAAATGCTATTTATGAAGGAAGAATAAATGCAGGAGAAGTTGTAATTATTCGTTATGAAGGACCAAAGGGTGGCCCAGGAATGAGAGAAATGTTAAACCCAACATCAGCTATTATGGGAAGTGGTTTAGGAAATTCAGTAGCACTTATTACTGATGGAAGATTCTCAGGAGCTACAAGAGGAGCAGCTATAGGACACGTTTCTCCAGAAGCAGCAGTAGGTGGAAATATTGCTTTAATAGAAGAAGGAGATATTATTGAAATAGATATTCCTAAAAACACAATAAATGTTCTTGTATCAGATGAAGTTTTAGCAGAACGTAGAAGCAAATGGCAACCAAGAGAACCAAGAATAACAACAGGATATTTAGCAAGATATGCAAAGAGTGTTACTTCAGGTTGCACAGGAGCAGTTTTAAAATAATATAATTTTGTAGAAAAATTAAATTTAAAAAAGAGATATTGTACTAACAATTTTTTATCTGTTAACAATATCTCTTTATTTTTTGTTAAAATAAATTTAAAAGTAATAATATGAAAGGAAAAAAGTATTTATGGATAAAGAATTAATTAAAGCAATTGATGTGGCAAAAGAGTTAGGATTATATTTAAAAATGGTAGTTTCAACTAAAGAATATAATAACTATAATAGTTTTTATAATATTTATGGAGAACATGAAGAACCTTGTAGAAGAATTCTTGTATTAACTGCCTATAAAGAGTTAGAAGAAGTTAATGAAATTGAAGGTAAAGATGAGTTTGAAAAATATAATATAGTAGATGGAAATATGTGGCTTGAAGAATACCCACTTACTTTTAATCCTAATAAAGTTGATTTTGAAAAAGTATATATAACTAAAGAAGCTTATAATAAATTAAAAGATAAGCTTAAAAAATAGTTTTATAAATCTTAAGTTTTTTATATTATTTAAAGTATTGTAATTAGTATAAAAAATTTAAGATTTTTTTAAAAATTTTATATTCAGAAAATTTAAACTAATTAATTTACACCTATTAGAAAGTAATATATAATTAAGATATCTATAATTATAAAAGGAAGTGTGAAAAAATGGATTTAATGACTCAGAAAAAAACAATAGAATTTATTTATGACATAATAGAGAAGAAAAATAGTAATATATCCTTTGTAAAGTATAAGCCAGAAAAAGAAAGCTTTAAGCTTTTTGAAGATTCAATTGAGCCATTACCAAGAAGTACACCAGAAGAACAGGGAATTTCCTCTAAGTATTTAGAAAACTTTTATAATGAATTAAAAAATATAGATGAATTAAATGTTCATACAATAATGATTTTAAGAAATGGAAATGTTATTTCAGAAGGGTCTTTTAAACCTTATAAAACAAATATGTGGCATGTAACTCATTCTTTGTGTAAGAGCATTACAGCTTTAGCAATAGGACTTCTTATAGATGATAAGGTTTTAAGTTTAAATGATAAGCTAGTAAAAATATTTGAGAAAAAGGTAAATCCAATAATATTTTTAAAGCAAAAAGATATTACAATTAAACATTTATTATCAATGACTGCAGGAGTTAGTTTTAATGAAACAGGTGCAGTTACTGAAAATGATTGGGTTAAATCCTTTTTAGAATCTAATGTTAAATTTGAACCAGGAACAAAGTTTTTTTATAATAGTATGAATTCATATATGCTTTCAGCTATTGTTAAAGAGGTAACAGGAAGAGGAATTTTAGATATTTTAAAAGAAAGAATATTTAAGTATTTAGGAATAAATAAAATTTATTGGGAGAAATGTCCTAAGGGAATAGAAAAGGGTGGATGGGGACTATATATATGTCCTGAGGATATGGCAAAGCTTGGGCAATTACTTTTACAAAAAGGAAATTGGAAAGGAAAGCAGCTTATTTCAAAAGAATGGGTTAAAATAATGACAAGTAAAAAAGTAGATACACCTATAGAAAACTGTAAATATGGATATGGATATCATGTGTGGATTGCAGGAAGAAAAAATTCTTACCAATTTAATGGGATGCTTGGGCAAAATGTTATAGTATATCCAGATATAAATATGGTTATTATAAGTACAGCAGGAAACAATGAATTTTTTCCAAATTGTAAGCTTATAGATTTAATAGAAAAGTATTTTGTAAAAGATTTTTCTTTAAAAGAAGATATTCTTTCTAAAAATAATAAAGACTATAAAAGTCTTTTAAATATAGAAAATACTTTAGGAGAGAAAAATACTAATAAAAAGTTAAAAGAAAAAGTAAAGAATTTTATAAAGAAAAATAAGAATTTAGAGATGTTTAAAGAGATTAATAAAAAATATTATAAAATGGAGTCCTCAGCAGTTAGTATTTTACCATTATTTATTCAAGCACTTCATAATAATTATTCAAAAGGATTAAGTGAAATAGGCTTTTTTATTGAAGATAATGAGTTTTTTATTTTAATAAAAGAAGGAAATAATGAATATTTAATTCCAATAGGATTTGAAAATACAAAATATAAAGAACTTAACATAAATGAAGAATTTTATATAATTGGTTGTGATGGAGAATTTACAACAGATGAAGAGGAAACTTTAGTGTTAAAATTAAGGATTTCTTTTATTGAAACTTCAAATACAAGATTTTTAAAAATATTTTTTTATAAAGATGAAATCTTAACAAAGTGGAGTGAATTTCCTGGAATGAAACTTATTATGGGAGGAGTTAGTTCATTATTAAGCGGAGAAGGAAAAAATTTAATAATGAATACACTTGTTTCAAAAACAAATTCAGAGTATATAACCTATAAAATAAAAAGTGCAATTGAGCCAGAAGTAAAAGGAAAACTTAAAAACAAAGGAGGAATTTAAAATGAAAGTTTTTATAATGAAAATTAAACTTAGAGCTTCTTGGGTACATTCTTTAAAGGAAAAAAGAATGGTTGTAAAAAGTATAGTTCAAAAGTTAAGAAATAAATTTAATATATCAGTTATAGAATCAGAAAAGCAAGATATGCATCAAACTATAGTAATAGGAATAAGTGGAGTATGTGGAACTCATGCTATGGCAGATTCTACTATGGAAAATATAATATCATTTATAGAAGAAAATACAGATGCCGAAATAGTTGATATTAAAGAAGAAACAGATGAATATTAATTAAAAAAAGTATTAACAAAATTAAAAAAATGTGTTATAATAAGAAAAAATGCATATATGTATATAGGTCTAATTGGAAACGCACATTATTTAAAAATAATGATTAACGAACAACACATATTTTCATATGTGTTATTTTTATGCACAAAAAAGGAAGGAGTACAATTATGCCAAAAACAAAATTTCAAGATTTCATTTTTACCATTATTATGGTAATAGTTATGGTATACGCAATGGTTTGCTATAACATATCAATTAATATAGGAGGAATGAGCAATAAGGTATTTATTATGGCACTAGGAGAATTACCTATTATGGGAGCTATAGCTTTTTTATTAGAATTTTTACTTATAGGACATATTACTAAAAAAATTGCTTTTAATATGGTAAATCCAAAAGAAACTAAACCAATTTTAATGATAATAATAATTTCATCTTTAACTGTTTGTTTCATGTGTCCATTAATGAGCTTTTTTGCAACTGTCTTATTTAATTATTTTGGAATAGAAAATTTATTAGCAAATTGGCTTGAAATAACTGTTAAAAATTTCCCAATGGCTTTATGTTGGCAAATATTTTATGCAGGACCATTTGTAAGATTTATTTTTAGAAAAATATTTAAAGAAAATTAATTACTAAAATATTTTGGAGAGCATTTAAAATGGTTTTTAAAGGCTCTTAAAAAACTTGAATAATCATTAAAACCACATTCAATTGAGGCTTTTGTAATAGGGGTTCCATTTTGTATTAAATCCCTTCCATACAAAAGTCTTTTTTGAAGTATATAATTATGAAGAGTCATTCCTGTATTTTCTTTAAACTTTCTCATAAGATAATATTTACTTATAAAATACTTTGATGATAAAGTATCAATTGATAAATCTTTACTTAAATTTTTGTTTATATAATTTATAATTTCTTCAATGGTTGAATCATATTTACAGGAGTTTTCTTCTGTTAAATATTTATTTTCTATATAAATTCTATTTATATATACTAAAAGTTGAAAAAAGAGAGAGTTACTTAAAATTGTATTTCCAAAAGTATTATCTTTAGTAGCTTTTTCTAAATTTGAAATTATAGATATAAGATTAGTTTTTAAATCTTCATTTAATCTAACTAAACTAAATTTCTTTTCTTTTGAAAGCTCAAAACAAGTATTTAAATTACAATTATCATATATATGCTTTTCAATAAAATTTGTATCAATCCAAAGAATAATTCTTTCATAAGTGGAAGAAAAATCAATTATAGGCTTATGTACATCCCCCTTATTTATTAAAAGGATATCCCAAGGTTTTAAAATATAAGATTTACCTTCAATATGGTAGGTAACATTTCCTGAAATAAATATAATTATTTTATTAAAATTATGATAGTGAAGATTAAATTCTAAAGTCCTTTTATCTATTAAATGAAATAATCTAAAGTTTTCTCTTAAAAAGCCTATTTTAATATTCATAATAATTCCTTTCTTTAATTTAGTATTTCAAGTTTTTAAAAATAAATTCATTATAAGTAGTATAAAGCATTTTTTGCAATATTTAAAGCATTATATTCAATATAAATTGCAAAAAATTATACTATAATAAAATTAAAGAAAATATTAATAAATAGGAGACAATATTATTATGGGAAAATGTTTTTTAGAAAAATATGATGGGTTAGGTAATGATTATCTTGTATTAGACCCAAACTTAAATTCAATAGAGTTAACAGAAGAAAAAATAAAGAAAATATGTAATAGAAATTTTGGAGTAGGTTCTGATGGCATATTATATGGACCAATATTAAAAGATAATAAAATAAAAGTTAGAATATTTAATCCAGATGGAAGTGAAGCTGAAAAAAGTGGTAATGGAGTTAGAATATTTTCAAAATACCTTTTAGATAAGGGATATGTAAAAGAAAAAACTTTTATTTTATCCACATTAGGTGGAGATGTTAAAGTTGAATACTTAGATAAAATGGGAGAAAAAATAAAGGTAGCAATGGGAAAAGTAACTTTTGAAAGTGAAGAAATTCCTGTAAGTGGAGAAAAACGTAAAGTTATTAATGAAACCTTTAATTTTAATGGAAAGGAGTTTAAGGGAACCTGTGTTTCAATAGGAAATCCCCATTGTGTTATTCCTATGAAAAATATATCAAAAGATTTAGCTGAAAGGTTAGGTCCTTATGTTGAAAATTATAAAAATTTTCCAAATAAAATAAATATGCAGTTATTAGAAGTTATTGATAGAAATAATATTAAGATAGAAATTTATGAGCGTGGAGCAGGATATACTTTAGCCTCTGGAAGTAGTAGTTGTGCAGCCTCTTGTGCTGCATATGAGCTTGGATTAGTTGATAATAAAGTTAAAGTTCATATGCCAGGAGGCATTTTAGACATAGAAATTTTAAAAGACAAAATGGTTTATATGACAGGTCCTGTAGAATATATATGTCATGTAGAAATACCAAATATATAAATTTTTTTAATTCCAATAGAGTAAAAACTTTATTGGAATTTTTTTTATATGCTATAATAATAAAAAAGTTATTAAGGAGGATTTTATGGGAAAATATTTAAAAAAAATAAGTTATAATTCACCAGTAATACTTACTTTTGTCTTTATATCTTTTTTTGCCTTAGTTTTAAACTATATTACAGGAGGAGTTACAAATAGGTTATTCTTTTCTGTATATAGAAGTTCAATGTTATCTCCATTATTTTATGTAAGATTATTTGGTCATGTACTTGGACATGCCTCTTGGGACCATTTTACAGGAAATATTCTTTTAATTTTAGTAATAGGACCTATGATTGAAGAAAAGTATGGAAGTAAAAGATTATTAATAATGATTTTATTTACAGCTTTTATAACAGGAGTATTTAATGTAGTATTTTTTAATACTGGCTTATTAGGGGCTAGTGGAATAGTATTTATGCTTATATTACTTTCCTCAATTACAAAAATGACAGAACAAAAAATACCTTTAACACTTATTTTAGTTGGAATTGCTTACATAGGAAGTGAAATTGTACAAGGGGCAATAAGTAGTGATAATATATCACATATTACCCACATAATAGGAGGATTTTGTGGAGGAATTTTTGGCTTTATTTCAAATAAAAAATGATTTGAGGTGAGAAGATATGAATAGTATTCTAATTGTTGAAGATGATGAAAAATTAAGAACTGAATTAGGTATATTTTTAGGTAATAATGGTTATAGTATAAAATACATGGATAAATTTGATAATACTATTTTAGAAATTTTAAACTCTAAATGTGATTTAATTCTCTTAGATATTAACCTTCCAGGCTGTGATGGACAGTATATATGTAAAGAGATAAGAAAAACATCAGATATTCCTATAATAATTATAACCAGTAGAGATACAGAACTTGATGAGCTTATAAGCATTAATTATGGTGCAGATGATTTTGTTGCAAAGCCCTTTAATTTGCAAATACTTTTAGCAAGAATAGCTTCTATTTTAAAGAGAGTAAATAAATCTGGAAATGAGAAAATAAATTGTAAAGAATTTATTTTAAATACATCAAAAAGTACAATAGAAAAAGAAAATAAAGAAGTTGAACTTACAAAAAATGAATTTAAAATATTATATTATCTTATATCTAAAAGAAATAAAATTGTTTCAAGAGATGAAATAATGACCTATTTGTGGGAGGGAGAAATGTTTGTTGATGATAATACTCTTACAGTAAATATAAATAGATTAAGAAAAAAACTGCAAGATATAGATTTAAAAGATATTATAGAAACTAAAAGAGGGCAAGGATATATTTTAAAATGAAGTTTAGTGAATTTTTAAAAGAAAAAATAACAAGTTTTATAATAATTATTTTCATTATAATTACTATTGAAATATTTTTAATGCCTTATTCTATTAATATATTAATAAAGCTATATATTCCTATAAGTATATTTTTTTCTTATTTTTTAATAGTTTTTATTGAGTATTTAAAAAAGAAAAACTTTTATAATAATTTAACAAAAAATCTAGAAAATTTAGATAAAAAATATTTAATTTCAGAAATTATAGATAAAGCAGATTTCTTAGAAGGAAAAATTTTAACAGATACTTTAAAAGAAACTGAAAAATCAATGGCTGAGCATGTTAATGAGTATAAATTTTTAAATGAAGAATATAAAGAATATATAGAATTATGGATACATGAAATAAAAACGCCTATAGCAGTAAGTAAAATGATAATAGAAAATAATAAAAGTAAAGTAACTGAAAATATAAATGAAGAAATAGAAAAGGTTGAATATTTTGTTGAGCAGGCGTTATTTTATGCAAGAAGTAGTAATGTAGAAAAAGATTATATTATAAAGCCTATGAACCTTAAAAAAATTATAAATTCTGTAATTTTAAAAAATAAAAGAAGTTTTATATCAAAAAAGATAAAGATAAATATTCATGACGTAGATAAAAAGGTTTATAGTGATTCAAAATGGATGGTGTTTATATTAAATCAAATAATAATAAATAGTATAAAGTATTCTAAAAAAGATAAAGCTGAAATTGAGATATTTTCAAAAGAATATAAAAATAATATTGTTCTTTATATAAAAGATAATGGAATAGGAATAAAAAAGGACAATTTACCTAGAGTGTTTGAAAAAGGTTTTACTGGAGAAAATGGTAGAAAACTAAATAAATCTACAGGGATTGGTCTTTATTTATGCAAAAAGTTATGTGATAAGCTTGGACAAAACATAGAAATAGATTCAATACTTAATACTGAAACTACAGTAAAAATATATTTCCCTAAAAATAGCTTTACTAATTTTAATTAAATAAAAAAAATTAAAGTGACAAAATTGTAAGGCTCTTGTAAGATAAATCGATGTGAGAAATTATAAAAATTTTCTATAATATAGCCATAAGATAAATAAAAAAAGGAGAATTTTTATGGAAAAGGTATTAGAAGTAAAAAATATAGAAAAGTATTATGGTAATAAAGGAAATCTTACAAAGGCAATAGATAATATAAGTTTTAATGTTTTTAAAGGTGAATTTGTTGGAATAATGGGTGCATCTGGAAGTGGTAAAACAACTCTTTTAAATTGTATTTCAACAATAGATAAGGTAACTTCAGGAGATATTATTGTAAATAATAATGATATTACTAAGCTAAAAGGAGATAAATTAAATAAGTTTAGAAGAGAAGATTTAGGCTTTATATTTCAAGATTTTAATCTTTTAGATACTTTAACTAATTATGAAAATATAGCTTTAGCTTTAACAATACAAGGTGTAAAACCAAAGGAAATAGATGATAGAATAAAGGATATTTCAAAAAAGCTTGGAATAGAGAAAATTCTTAATAAATATCCTTATGAAGTATCTGGAGGACAAAAGCAAAGAGTAGCTTCAGCTAGAGCAATAATAACAAATCCAAAATTAGTTTTAGCAGATGAACCAACAGGTGCTTTAGATTCAAAATCTGCAAGAATGCTTTTAGAAAACTTTGAGTATTTAAATAATAAATTAAATGCTACCATAGTAATGGTTACCCATGATGCTTTTACAGCAAGCTATTGCAAAAGAATATTATTTATAAAGGATGGAAAAATATTTAATGAATTAGTAAAGGGAAATTCAACAAGAAAGGAATTTTTTGATAAAATTATTGATGTAGTAACTCTTCTTGGAGGTGAACTAAATGATGTTATTTAAGCTTTCACTAAAAAATATAAAGAAGAGTTTTAAAGATTATGCCATTTATTTTTTAACTCTTATACTTGGAGTTGCAATATTTTATGTGTTTAATTCTATGGATTCTCAGCAAGCAATGCTTGATATTTCAAGTTCTACAAGAGAAATAATAAAGCTTATGTTAAGTCTTTTAGCTGGAGTATCTGTTTTTGTATCATTTATATTAGGATTTTTAATAGTATATGCAAATAATTTCTTAATTAAAAGAAGAAAAAAAGAATTTGGAGTATATATGACCCTTGGTATGGGAAAGGGGAAAATTTCAAAAATACTTTTTATTGAAACTTTAATTATAGGAATAATTTCTTTAATAGTTGGATTAATAATTGGTATTTTTGCCTCACAACTTATGTCAGTAGTTGTAGCAAAAATGTTTGAAGCAGATATGACTGGATATAAATTTGTATTTTCACAAGCTGCTATGGTAAAAACAATAATATATTTTGGAATAATGTATCTTTTAGTAATGATATTTAATACAGTTACAATATCAAATTATAATTTAATAGATTTATTAACAGCTTCAAAGAAAAATGAAAAAGTAAAGCTAAAAAATAAAAAATTATCAGTTTTTATGTTTTTAGTATCTATAGGAATACTTGCTTTAGCTTACTATAAAGTAATATCAGATACTAATTTATTAAATGAAAAGCAATTTTTAATGGCAATAGCTCTTGGAGTAGTTGGAACATTTTTATTCTTTTGGTCCTTATCAGGCTTTTTATTAAAATTAATTCAATCTAATAAAAAGATATATTTAAAAGATTTAAATGCATTTGTTTTAAGGCAAATAGATAGTAAAATAAATACAACAGTATTTTCAATGACTGTAATATGTTTAATGCTATTTTTTACAATAAGCATTTTATCTTCAGCATTATCTTTAAATAAATCTTTAAGAGATAATTTAACAGAAGTGACACCTGCAGATATTTCAATTACTAAGTCTATGGATTTAAATGAAGGAACAAAAGAGAATATAGAAAATTCTAAAATAAGTATAGAAGAGGATTTAAAAAAGTCTTCATTAGATTTTAATGAAAGTTTTAGTGACTTTTCTGAAATTACAGAATACCAAGCACCAAATATAACATTAAAAACTACTTTAGGAGAAACAGTAAATGAAGTTTTAAGCCAATTTCAAATGCTTCAAGTGGATGCATATGAAGGAATTGTAAAAATTTCAGATTATAATAAAATTGCAAAGATACTTAAAGAAAAAGAATTAACACTAAAGGATAATGAATATATAGTATTATGTGATTATGATAATATGAAAGTATTTAGAGATAAAGCTTTAGAAAAGGAAACTAAAATAAATATAAATGGAAAAGAATATTCTCCTAAATATAAAGAATGTGTTAAAGGATTTTTAGATATATCAAGTGGGCATACAAATATAGGTGTTATATTAGTTCCAGATGAGGCTGTAGAAGGACTTTTAAGAAAAACCAATCATTTTACAGCAATTTATAAAGGTAATAATGATGAAGAAAAACAAAAGATTGAAAATAAAATTTTAGCATTAAATTTAGATGATAATAATTTAAATGCTAGAAGTAAAATTTCTCTTTATGAAGCAAGTGTAGGGCTTGGAGCCGTAGTTACATTTATAGGAATATATTTAGGTGTAATATTTTTAATATCATCAGCTGCAATACTTGCTTTAAAGGAACTTTCTGAAAGCTCTGATAATATTCAAAGGTATGAAATTTTAAGAAAAATAGGAACTGATGAAAAAATAATAAATAAAGCTTTATTTAAGCAAATAGGAATATTTTTTATAATGCCATTAATGTTAGCAATAGTTCATTCAATATTTGGAATAAAGTTTGCAAATATAATTTTAGAAGGCATTTCACAAACTGAGGGGTTACTTCCATCAATAATTATGACAGCTATATTTATATTAATAATTTATGGTGGATATTTTATAGCAACATATTTTCAAAGTAAGTCAATTATAAAAAAGGATTAATATAAAATAAAGAATTTTAGAGGATATTTAATAAATTTCTTTAAAATTCTTTATTTGCATTAAATTTTAATTTTTTAGTAGAATCTATTTACTAAAATAGAAAATAAATATATACTTAAAATATAGAAAATATTGAAAATAATATCCATATATTGTATAATTAAAGTACAATAATTTATAGAGGTGATTTAAATGGAATTAGTAAAAATACCAGATGCAGAATTAGAAGTTATGCAAGTTATTTGGGAGAGAGAGAAGGAAGGTGATGTATTTTCAAAAGTATTAACAGATTATTTTTTAGAAAAAAATGATTGGAAGAGAACAACCACTTTAACAATACTTGGAAGGCTAGAAAAAAAGAATTTTCTAAAAATAGATAGAGAGTTAAGAATGAATAGATACACACCTTTAGTAAAAAGACAAGATTATTTAGATTTTGCAACAAAGTATTATTTAGAAAATGTATTTAGTAATTCAGTTAAAAAACTTTTTGCAGGTCTTTTAGATTCTAAAGAAGTAGCAAAGGAAGAATTATTAAAAGAATTAAAAGCAATATAGAAAAAATAATTAATTACTGGAGAAAAAATGAATAAGATAAAAGCAGTATTATTTGATATGGATGGAGTAATATTTGATACAGAAAGAGAATACCTAAAAGAATGGGAAGTTATTTTCAAAAAGTATGGATATAAGATGAAAAAAGAGATATACATATCAGTAATGGGAAGAGGACGAAAAAAGGTTAAGGAAATCTTTAAAGAAAAATTTGGTGAAGATTTACCTATAGATAAAATGTACATAGAAAAAGATAAAATGCTTAAAGAGGCTGTTGAAAATAATAAAGTGCCTTTAAAAGAAGGAGCATTAGAACTACTAGAGTTTTTAAAAGAAAATGGATATAAAATAGCATTAGCTACATCAGCAAAAAGAGAAAGGGTAAAGATTCAAGTAAGGCATGCAAAAATAGAAAATATTTTTGATGCAATAGTATGCTCTGAAGATATTACTAACTTAAAGCCTGACCCAGAAATATTTTTAAAAGCAGCAGAAAAAGCTTGTGTAAATCCTGAAAATTGTATAGTAATAGAAGATTCTGAAGCAGGAATAAAGGCAGCTTTTAATGCAAAAATGATGGGTTTTCATGTTGAAGATTTAAAAAAAGCTGATGAAAGTATTTTAAAATATAGCTATAAGAATTTTAAAAATTTAATAGAAATAAAAGAATATATAAAAAGTATGGAATAAAAAGACTATAGTATAATCAATATGAATACAGTAAAGGTTTTACTACATTGTATTTATATAGGATTATACATAGCCTTTTTTTTATGAAAATAATATTATATTCAAAAAACGACAATAATTATTTTAATAATACAAAAATATTGCATTTACAACAAAATCCATGTATAATTAAATTATGGAAAATATATTAATTAATGGAGAGAAAACAAAAATGAAAGTATTAATTGAAGGAGAAAAAAAGAAAATAAATAAAGTATTGATATTCTTTATTATATATTTATTGGAATTTTTTATTCAATTTATAATGGCATATTTAATTCCTGTAATTATTGAAGATAAAGAAATAACATCAACTGATTATTTTATAAAGATTTTAATAATTTCATTTATTATGGGTACTATAATTGGAGTTATAGTTTCAAAAGTAATGGAAAAACAAGATGAAAAAAGATTTATAGTTGTTACTGAATTTGGAGTAAAAGGAATTGCAAATGAAAGTTTTTCTACAAAACTAAGAGAATTTTCTATTAAATTTAAAGATATAGATTCTATAGATTTAAGAAAAAATGCTATTATTATAAATACTTATGATGATAGTTATATTTGTTCAGGTTATGAGAATGTTTCAAAAATAAAGGATATAATAATAGAAAAATTTTAAGGCTTGAAAAGTTTATTTAAAAATGTTAAACTTAATAATGCCCAATTTCAAAGGATAAGCCTAAGAAAAAGGGGAATTTTAAAAAGTCGTTCTGAAGTTTATGAGGGTTAGTCCCAAGTTATAAGGCGATTACAATAAGATAGAATTTTTATGCTATCCTTATGCCTTTTTGGTGTAAGGATTTTTTTATTTAAGAAAAAGGGAGGGGTTTTATGGAAACTAGAATTGCGTTAATTGGAATAATAGTTGAAGACATAGAGTCTGCTGGAAAAATAAATGAGATTTTACATGAATATTCCCCTTATCTTATTGGAAGAATGGGGATACCTTACAGAAAAAAGAATGTAAGTATTATTAGTGTTGTAATAGATGCTAGTAATGATGTTATAAGTTCCTTATCTGGAAAACTTGGAATGATTAAAGGAATAAGTGTAAAAACTATATATTCTAAAAACAATAAATAAACCAAAGAAAGATAAAAATGAAAGGAAGTATAACAAAATATGTATAATCCAAAGTCAAGAAAAGCAGAAGAGTTTATAAACAATGAAGAGATTTTAGAAAGTTTAAAGTTTGCTAAAGAAAATAAAAATAATAGAGAACTTATTGAAAGTATAATAAATAAGGCTAAAAATTTAAAAGGTCTTACCCATAGAGAAGCAATTCTTTTATTAGATTGTGAACTTGAAGATAAAAATGAAGAAATATATGCTTTAGCCAAAGAAATAAAAGAAAAGTTTTATGGAAATAGAATAGTAATGTTTGCTCCTCTTTATTTATCAAATTATTGTGTTAATGGATGTGTGTATTGTCCATATCATCATAAAAATAAGCATATAAGAAGAAAGAAACTTTCTCAAGAGGAAATAAAAAAAGAAGTTATAGCTCTTCAGGATTTAGGTCATAAAAGACTTGCTCTTGAGGCTGGAGAAGACCCATTAAATAATCCAATAGAATATATTTTAGAATCAATAAAAACAATATATAGCATAAAACATAAAAATGGTGCTATAAGAAGGGTAAATGTAAATATAGCAGCAACAACTGTTGAAAATTATAGAAAGCTTAAAGAAGCAGGAATAGGTACATATATACTATTTCAAGAAACTTATAATAAAGAAAGCTATGAAAATCTTCACCCAACAGGGCCAAAACATGATTATGCATATCATACAGAAGCTATGGATAGAGCTATGGAAGGTGGAATTGATGATGTAGGCCTTGGAGTTTTATATGGATTAAATATGTATCGTTATGACTTTGTTGGAATATTAATGCATGCTGAACATTTAGAAGCAGCTTTTGGAGTAGGACCTCATACAATAAGTGTTCCAAGAATATGTCCAGCAGATGATATAAATCCAGAGGAATATACAAATGCTATTTCAGATGATATTTTTGCAAAAATAGTTGCAGTTTTAAGAATAGCAGTTCCTTATACAGGACTTATTGTTTCAACAAGGGAATCTCAAAAATCAAGAGAAAGAGTTCTTCATTTAGGAGTTTCTCAAATAAGTGGAGCTTCAAGTACAAGTGTTGGTGGATATGCAGAAAAAGAAAAGAAAGAAGATAATTCTGCACAATTTGATGTAAGTGATAGTAGAACTTTAGATGAAATTGTAAACTGGCTTTTAGAAATGGGGTATATTCCAAGTTTTTGTACAGCTTGTTATAGAGAAGGAAGAACAGGAGATAGATTTATGCAACTTGTAAAAGCAGGTCAAATTGCAAACTGTTGTCAACCTAATGCTCTTATGACTTTAAAAGAATATTTAGAAGATTATGCTTCAGACAAAACAAAAGCTGAAGGAGAAATGGTAATAAAAGAACAACTTAATAAAATACCTAATGAAAAGGTAAGAAATATAGTTATAGAAAATTTAAAAAACATTGAAGAAGGAAAACGTGATTTTAGATTTTAAAAATTTAATATAAAAAATATAAAAGGAGCTATCTAATAAAAATTTTTAAAAGATAGCTCTTTTAAAAATTTACTTAAATAAATGACATTTTTATAAGTAAATTTTTAATAAAATTATAGTAATTAAATAATTTATGTTGTTAAACGATTACCAAAGCTGTATAATTAAAGGTAATAAATTTAATAAAATGGGGAGGAAAAAAATGAAGAAACTATTATTATCAATATTAATAGCAACTTCTTTAACTAGTGCAGGACTTGGAGTAAAATATAATTTTGATTCTAATAAAACAGTAGTTAAAGCAGCTCAAGAAGAAAAGGGTGTAACAATTTATTATGAATGTAAATCAGGAACACCTAATATTTATTATTGGAATTCAAATCCTAAGAATTTAGAAGTAGAATTTCCAGGGGAAGAAATGGAATTAGATTCATCTCAAAAAGGTGGCAATTGGTATAAGGCTACTTTTCCAGATGTAACAAAAATTAATATGTTATTTAGCACAAATGGAGTGCAAACAGCAGATTTAACAAGAAAAACAGGAACTTGGTGGTATAAAGATAACAAGTGGTATAATAAAAACCCATATGATTCAGGAAGTAGTGGTGGCGGAGGAGAAGCCCTAGGTGGAGATTTTAGAGATGAAACTATATATTTTGTTATGACTTCAAGATTTTATGATGGAGATTCATCAAATAATGTTCACTGTATAGATGATACTAAAGCTAAAAATCCAGATTCAGATCCAGCTTGGAGAGGAGATTTTAAAGGACTTATAGAAAAGCTTGATTATATTAAAGCTATGGGATTTACTGCAATATGGATAACACCAGTAGTTGAAAATGGTTCATCTTATGACTTCCATGGATATCATGCAATTAATTTCTCAAAAGTTGATCCTCGTTATGAATCTGAAGGGGCTACTTATCAAGATTTAATAAATGCTTGTCATGAAAAAGGAATAAAAGTAATTCAAGATATAGTATTAAATCATACTTCAAATAATGGAGAAGAAAACTTATTCCCAATTATGACAAAGGAAAATACATTAACAGAAGGAGTAACAGGAAATAGTTCACTAACTGTTAAAAATGATGTAAATGGAGTACTTCCAAGTAATTATGATTCATTAAATGCAGATGACCAATATCATGCAAGAGATAATGCAATGAAGTCTCAAGATTTTGTATATCGTAAAAATGTTGATATTGGATGGGAAGACTTTACTGTAACTACAGGTCAATTTGCAGGGGATTGTATGGAACTTAATACAGAAAACCCTACTGTTTATAATTATCTAGTAGATGCATATGACAAATATATAGATATGGGTGTAGATGCTTTTAGAATAGATACAGTAAAACATATATCAAGATTAACTTTTAATAGTGTATTCCTTGATGCCTTTAAGAAAAAGGCTGCTGAAAATGGAAATAATGATTTCTATATGTTTGGAGAAGTAGCTTCAAGAGTATCAGAAGTGTTTAACCATGGAGTACCTCAAGTATCACCACCATATTACACTTGGAAAGAAACAAAAGATTATGGTTGGAATTATGATTCAGTAGATGGTAAGGACAATTTAAAATTATGTAAGCAAGCATATGATGATGGAGGAAAATCTGCTGAGTCTCAAAGAACAAGTGACAATGCATTTTTAAATGGAAACAACTATCATACACCAGATTATAGTCAAAATTCTGGAATGGGAGTAATAGATTATGCAATGCACTTTAACTTTGAATATGCACAAAAAGCCTTTAATATTGGAAAAGAAGAAGATAAATATATGAATGATTCTACATGGAATGTAACTTATGTAGATTCTCATGACTATGGTCCATCTATAAATGGTAATGATGAAAATAGATATGCAGGTGGAACTGATGCTTGGGCTGAAAATTTAGATTTAATGTTTACTTTTAGAGGAATACCTTGTGTATATTATGGAAGTGAAGTAGAATTCCAAGCAGGAAAGAAGGCAGATTATGGTAGTAGTGCTCCATTAAGTACAAGTGGAAGAGCATACTTTGGAGATTATCTAGAAGGTTCAGTAGATGTTACTGATTTTTCAGAGTATTCAAATGCAACAGGTACAATGGCACAAACTTTAAATTCACCTTTATCAAAACATATTCAAAGACTTAATAAAATAAGAAGAGCAATTCCTGCTTTAAGAAAAGGACAATACTCAGTAGATGGAGTTTCAGGAAATGGAATGGCATTTAAGAGACGTTATACAGCAGATGGAGAAGATAGCTTTGTATGTGTTTCTATAAGTGGTTCAGCAACATTTACAGGAATACCAGCTGGAACTTATGTAGATGCTATAACAGGAAATAAAATTCAATGTAATGGAACATTAACAACAGATTCTGTTGGAAAAGGAAATATGAGAATTTATGTTCTTAATGGACCAGGTAAAATTGGAGAAGATGGAACATACTTAAAATAATACTTATTTAAAAATTTAATAAAAAAATTATCTTCCTTAGGAAATATAAATTTCTTAAGGAAGATTTTTTTTATTTCTTAAGAAATTTATATATTTTAAAAACTAAAAATAACTTTCTAAGTTAATAATTAAAACTTTTTATTTTTTAGAAATTTTATGAATAATTTTTTAATATAACCATAAATTTTTATGAATAAAAAAAGTGATGAAAACAAGAAAACCATTACATTTACTATACAAGTAAGGAAAAAACTTACAAAAAATAAGAAAAAAGTTGCTATTTTATAAAAAATACATAATAAATGTACAAAAAAAAGTATAAATGTACAAGTAAAATATAAAAAAAGTGATAGAATAAAATTGTCCTTAAGGAAAGGACAGTTAATTTAAGAAAGTAAAAAAATAAAATTATAAAATATATTTTAAGGTGGGAAAAATTGATGGTAGAAAACAATTTAAAAGAAATTTTAAACTCAAGATTCCAAAAATCAATAAAAGATGCTAGCAATGAAGAAATTTATTTAGCATTATTAGAACTTACAAAAAATAGCATTAAAGCTAAGGGAACAAATAAAGGAAAGAAAAAATTATACTACATTTCAGCAGAATTCTTAATTGGTAAATTATTATCAAACAACTTAATAAACTTAGGTCTTTATGAAGAAGTTAAGAAAGTATTAAGTGAAAATGGAAAATCTTTATTAGATATTGAAGAAGTTGAATTAGAACCTTCACTAGGAAATGGTGGTCTTGGAAGACTTGCTGCTTGTTTCCTAGATTCAATTGCAACTTTAGGATTAAATGGTGATGGTGTAGGATTAAACTACCACTTTGGATTATTCCAACAAGTATTTGAAGACAGAAAGCAAAAGGCTGTTAAAAACCCTTGGATAACAAGCGAAAGCTGGTTAAACAAATCTGATATATCATTTGAAGTTCCATTTGGAGGATTTAGCTTAAAATCAACTTTATATGATATTGATGTAACTGGATACAACAAAGCTTGCAACAAGTTAAGATTATTTGATATAGATACTTTAAATGAATCTTTAGTAAAAGAAGGAATTAACTTTGACAAGACTGATATAAAAGAAAACTTAACTTTATTCTTATATCCAGATGATAGTGATGAAGCAGGAAATCTTTTAAGAATATATCAACAATACTTCATGGTAAGTAATGCTGCTCAATTAATAATTTTAGAAGCAGAAGAAAATGGATATGACTTACACAAGTTAAATGAACATGTTGTAGTTCAAATAAATGATACACATCCATCAATGGTTATTCCTGAATTAATAAGATTATTAGGATTAAAGGGAATAGGAATGGATGAAGCTATAGAAATAGTTACAAAGACTTGTGCTTACACTAACCACACAATTCTTGCAGAAGCACTTGAAAAGTGGCCAATAGCTTACTTAGAAAAGGTTGTTCCTCAATTATTACCAATAATCAGAGAATTAGACAACAAAGTAAAAGCTAAATACAATGATCCAAAGGTTGCTATAATAGATGAACAAAACAGAGTACACATGGCTCATATGGATATTCACTATGGATTCAGTGTAAATGGAGTTGCTGCTTTACATACTGACATATTAGAAAAAGTAGAATTAAAGCCATTTTATGATATATATCCAGAAAAGTTTAACAACAAGACAAATGGTATAACATTTAGAAGATGGTTATTACACTGCAACAATGAATTAGCAGATTACATCACTGAACTTATAGGAGATGGATATAAGACAGATGCTTCTAAGCTTGAAGAATTAGGTAAGTTTGTAGATGACAAGGCTGTACTTAATAAGCTTGGAGAAATAAAGAAGAACAATAAGGTAGCTCTTAAGAACTATTTAAAAGAAACTCAAGGTTTAGATATAAACGAAAACTCAATATTTGATATCCAAATTAAGAGACTTCACGAATACAAGAGACAACAAATGAACGTACTTTACATCATAAACAAGTACTTAGAAATAAAGAGTGGTAAGAAGCCAGAAACTCCAATTACTATGATATTTGGAGCAAAAGCTGCACCAGCTTATATAATTGCACAAGATATAATTCACACTATTCTTTGCTTACAAGAAATCATAAACAATGACCCAGAAGTTAACAAGTATTTAAATGTTGTTATGGTTGAAAACTACAACGTAACTAAGGCATCTAAGTTAATCCCAGCTTGTGATGTATCAGAACAAATTTCTCTTGCATCTAAGGAAGCATCAGGAACTGGTAACATGAAGTTTATGTTAAATGGAGCTTTAACTTTAGGAACAGAAGATGGAGCTAATGTTGAAATACATCAATTAGTTGGAGATGACAATATCTACATCTTTGGTGAATCAAGTGAACAAGTTATAGAACACTATGCAAAGGCTGATTATGTATCTAAAAACTTCTATGAAAAAGAAAACATTAAGCCATTAGTTGACTTTATTGTAAGTGATGAAATGTTAAAGGTTGGAGATAAGACTAACTTAGAAAGACTTCACAATGAATTAATCAACAAAGACTGGTTCATGACATTACTTGATATAGAAGATTATATAAAGACTAAGGATAAAGTATTTGAAGACTTTAAGGATAGAGAAACTTGGAACAAGAAAGTTCTTATAAACATAAGCAAAGCTGGTTTCTTCTCTTCAGATAGAACAATAGCACAATACAACGAAGATATTTGGCATCTATAAGATACAAGTAACAAAAAGAGTAGCATTTTCTTTACTAAAAAAAGTAGAGAAGAGCTACTCTTTTTTTCTTTTTATTATATAGAAAATTATATATTTTGAAAGCTGGAGATAACTTGTTAATTTAATAATTAAGATTTTTTTGTGGAATATAATGGTATAAATATGATATTATAAATATAGAAATAATCTTTACAAAAAGAAACTTTAGAAGAAGGAAGGAATAAAAAATATGGATGAAAAACTATTAAAATCTATGAAAGCTGGAGATATGCTTTTATTAAATTTAAAAAATATAATTTCTATAGAACCTATTTTTTATATTAAAGAAGAAAAAGGATATATTGAAAGATTAAAACATATTTATAATTCAGAATTTAAATCTATAATATTTAAAAACTATTATATAGATGTTCTTCTTGTAATGGTAAGGCTTAATAAAAATGATAGACTTATTTATGGCCAATGGTTTAATAGATGTAATAAAAGAGATAAAAGAAACATAAAAAATATTCTTCTTAATGATGAAATAAAATTTAATGTAATTAATGAAGAAAATCAAGTTATAGTACAACATACCTTTGAAAACTGTATAAAAGATAGACTTTCAGAATATATTATGTCTGGAAGTAATAAAAAATGGAATCAAGAAATGTTTGATAATGCAGTATCTGTAGCTAATAGTAATTTTAATAGTAAATCTGCTTTTTTTAATGCAGAAGAATATATAATATATTAAATAAAAAAGTATTGACAAATTTTCATTATAGTATTAAAATAATCTTGTTTGTAGGGTTAGATAGAAAAATGTCGAAGGGAACACTAAAGTTTAGTGTTCCCTTTGATTATTTATAAGTTTAATTTTCAAAATATAATATTTTACATAATTTATTTAAATTTACTTTTAAGGATATTATAGTACCTTTCTGTTTCTTCTTGATTTTCCTTTAAAGAAGGAATATTATAAAAAAAAGTTGTCCTAACTTTAAAAGAATAGGACAACTTTTTTATATTTTTTTATTATAGAACTTTAACTATATTCCAGTTCTTTGGATAATCTTTATCATCACCAAATTGAATAGCTGTAAGTTTATCATAAAGCTTCTTAGTTACAGGGCCTACTTCAGTTTCACTGTAGAATACATGAAGTTTTCCTTTATACATAATTCCACCTATTGGAGAAATTACTGCTGCAGTACCACAAGCACCAGCTTCAGCAAATTGGTCTAAAGAATCTATTGGAACATCTCCTTCTATAGCTTCCATTCCAAAACAATCTCTAGCTAAGTCTAATAAAGAATATTTAGTTACTGAAGGTAAAATTGATGGTGAAAGTGGAGTAACAAACTTATTGTCTTTAGTTATACCAAAGAAGTTTGCAGAACCAACTTCTTCAATTTTAGTGTGAGTTGCAGGGTCTAGGTAAACACAATCTGCAAATCCAGCTTTCTTAGCTTCTTCATGAGCCTTAATTGAAGCTGCATAGTTTCCACCAACTTTTTGTCTTCCTGTTCCAAGAGGTGCTGCTCTGTCACAATCAGCTATTGTAAAGTTAACTGGGCTCATTCCACCTTTAAAGTATGCACCAACTGGTATAGCAAATATACAGAATAAGTATTCAGGTGCAGGACCTACACCAATGTTATCTCCAGTACCAATAACAAATGGTCTTAAGTATAAAGTTCCTCCAGTTCCATAAGGTGGTATAAATCTTTCATTTGCTTTAACAACTTGTTTGCAAGCATCTATAAATTTTTCTTCTGGTATTTGAGGCATATATAATTTCTCACAGGAAGAATTCATTCTCTTTGCATTCATATCTGGTCTAAATAATTGTACACTACCATCTTTTGTTCTATAAGCTTTTAAACCTTCAAAACATTCTTGTCCATAATGGAAAGCAGTAGATGCTTCACTTACAAGTAGCATATTATCAGTTACTAGTTTTCCTTCATCCCACTTACCATCTTTATATGTAGATATATAACGGTAGTCTGTTTTAATGTAGTTAAAGCCTAGCTCGCTCCAATTTAATTCTGTCTTTTCCTTTTCCATAAAAACATCTCCTAAAACATTTGATAAAAATCTTTTGTTTATATTTTACCACTTATTTTATGAATAGCAAAGATAAACTTATATAAAATTTAAAAAAATAATAACAATTTAAGAAAAAAATTGTGAAATATATTAAAAATAAAAAGTAAATATAATAAAGAAGAAAATAAATAAATTAGCTTAAAAAGGAATTTAAACTTAAATAAGTAAAGAAATACTAGTACTAAGTAAAAAAAATTAACTTAAGAGTGAAAAATTTCTTTAAAAACTATTGTAAAATTTAAAATATAATTGTATTATATAAATATGGTAAATGAAGCGCAAAGAGGCGTACTTAATAGCAAAAGCTATTAAAGTACGCCTCTTTTATTTTTTTAGGAAAGTTTTGTAGGAGTGATTATTATGGATAAAGTAGATTTAAAATTAATTTCATTATTACAGGAAAATGCAAGATATCCTTTAAAGCATCTTGCAGAGGAGGTATATTTATCACCACCTGCTGTATCTTCAAGAATAGAAAGACTTGAAAAGGCTGGAATATTAACAGGATATAAGGCAAATGTAGATCAACTAAAATTAGGTTATAATATAATAGCATTTATTAATTTAGAAATATCACCAAAGGAAAAACCTACATTTTATCCTTTTATAAGTGAGTGCCCAAATGTAATTGAATGTAACTGTGTAACAGGAAAATATTCTATGCATATAAAGGTAGCATATAAAACAACAGTTGAATTAGATGCTTTTATAGGTCAACTTCAAAAGTTTGGAAACACTGAAACTCAAATTGTTTTCTCAACTCCAGTAGAACCTAGAGGAATAAAGGTTTGTGAATGTGAATAAAAAGTTATATTTTAGAGGTGAGTAATAATGAAATTCGAGTTAACTGAAATAGATATAAATACTAATAATAATGAATCAAGTTGTTTTCCAGACTTTTTTGATGACTGTGGACCTAATTCTGGTTGTGATGAATGTGTTCCAGTTTTTGATGAAATACCAAAAGAAGAGGATAATTTGGAATAATTAAAAAGCTAAAAAACAGGTAGTTAAAATACTTCCTGTTTTTTTAAATTCTATAGAAATTATATATTTTTAAAGACTTTAGATAACTTGTTAAAGTAATAATAAAGATTAGTAAAAGAAATAAGTTTAAGAATTTCCATTAAAAAACATGATATAATAAAAATATTATTAAGAAACTTTTGGAGGAAATATGGAAAATGTTATATATGTAGAAAAGAATTAACAGTAAGTCATGAAAAATATAGTAGGCTATGTAAAGAATGTGGAGAGTATAATTTATTAGAAAGGGAAAGAATAGAAAATTTACAGGGATATATTGCTATAGTTACAGGGGGAAGAATAAAAATAGGATATTATACTTCCTTAAAGCTTTTAAAAGCAGGTGCAAAGGAGAAAAAAAGCTATATCTTGAATATGAAGAAAAAGGTGAATATAAAAATAATCTTAAACTTATAAAAAATATAAATAAAAAGAAGAAATATAGAATGTTTTCTAGGATATACTATTGAAAGTTTATCCTATATTTTTTTGTAAAAAGATATTCACATTAAAATTGCAATACCAACATCTGCTTTAGTAAGAGCTGGAGCATCATTTATACCATCTCCAGTAACACTAACAACTTCTCCATAGGTATTTACAAAAAATATAATAAGTGTTATTATAAAGAAAATAGTTTTGAAAGGAAGATAATTATGTAATTTGTATATTCTAGGTTGTTCTTAATTTTTAGAAGACCTTTATTGCTTAAAAAAAGAGCAATAAAAATAAAAGTGTTAAAAATTAAAGATTAATTTTAGTATTTTAATAGCTATTTTTAAAAATAAAGTAGTTTTAGTTAGGATGTTTAAATTTATTCTTTTTAAACAATTAGTTTGTTTTACACTTTTTTAGAATATACTTTTTATAGCAATTATTTTCCAAAAAATTCATATCTTTTTTGGTTTATTTGTGCTGTGAAAAGTTATTTCATAGCACTTTTTTTGTGCTAAATAAATTAGAAAAGGATGATGAAAATATATGGAAAAAATATATAAATACCCAAGAACAAGACATATTGAAGGTTCAAGACTTCAAAAGGGTGATGAAGATTTAAAAAGTGTTAAATTTGATTATATAAAGGGAAAGTATGTTGTATTAGAAGAAAAAGTAGATGGTGCAAATTCTGGAATAAGCTTTGATGAAAATGGAAATCTTCTTCTTCAAAGTAGAGGCCACTTTTTAAATGGTAGCTATGGAGAAAAGCAATTTTCTTTATTTAAAATGTGGGCAAATTCCTTTAAAAGCCAGTTATATGAGCTTTTAAAAGATAGATATATAATGTATGGAGAATGGCTTTATGCAAAGCATACAGTTTTTTATGATAATCTTACTCATTATTTTATGGAGTTTGATATTTATGATAAAAAGGAAAATAAATTTTTAAGTACTAAAAAAAGAAGAGAATTACTTAAGGAATATGATTTTATAACTTCAGTTTTAATTCTTTATGAAGGAAAAATTAAAAGTATTAAAGAAATTACCTCCCTTCTTAAAAAATCTAATTTTAAATCAGATAAATGTAAAGAAACATTAAAAAAACAATGTGAAGAATATGGTTTAAATTATGAATTAGTAGAAAAACAAACAGATACTACAGATTTAATGGAAGGAATATATATTAAGGTAGAAAATGAAGAGGAAGTAATTGATAGATTTAAATATGTAAGAAGTTCTTTTTTAAATACCATATTAGATTCTGAAACTCATTGGGTAAAAAGACCAATCATTCCTAATAAGCTTAAAGAAGGAATTAATATTTTTGATTCTATGTATAAGGAGTAAAATTTATGGAAAGAATATTTAAAGAAGGATTTGATTTTGATAAAATAATAAAAAATTTTGAAATAATATATTCCCTTAAAGAAATTAAACAAAACCCAAAATACCATAAAGAAGGCAATGTATTTATCCACACTAAAAATGTATGTAAAGAACTTATAAAGCTAAAAGAATGGAAATTTCTTTCTTTTCATGAAAAAATAACAGTATATATGGCAGCTTTATTTCACGATATAGGAAAAATAACTTGTACAAATGTTGAAAATAATGAAATTGTATCTCCAAAACATGCAATAAGAGGCTCTAAAGCCTTTAGAGAAATATGTTATAAAGAATATGAAGAAAAATTTAATATTTCATTTAAAATGCGAGAAAATATAGCATCCCTTATAAAATATCATGGTTTTCCTCTTGTGTTTTTAGAAAAAGATTCTATAGACTATGAATTAATAAAAGTAAGTGAATGTTTAAATATGAATTTATTATATATTCTTTCTAAAGCTGATGTATTAGGAAGAGAGTGTAGTGATAAAGAGCTTATTTTAAATAAAGTAGAATATTTTAGAGAATATTCAATAGAAATAGGTTGCTTTTATGAAAAAATTAAATTTTTTAATGAATATACAAGATTTAAATATTTTAAAGATAATAATATTTGGTATAAAGATGAAATTTTTGATGTAACCTCCTTTAAGGTAATAATTATGTGTGGTCTTCCTTTAGCAGGAAAAGATACTTATATAAAAGAAAATTTTAAAGAGATAGAAGTTATTTCTTTAGATGATATAAGAGAAGAATTTAATATTTCTCCAAGAGAAAACTCAGGAAAGGTAGCAAATATAGGAAAAGAAAGAGCTAAAAAATATTTAAGAGAAAAAACTTCCTTTGTATGGAATGCTACAAATTTAGTAGCAGAAACAAGAAAAAAACTTATAGATTTATTTTCGTCCTATAGTGCAAAGGTAGAAATTATATATGTTGAAGCTAGTTATAAAGAATTGTTAAAAAGAAATAAAAAAAGAGAGAGAACAATACCTATTAATATTTTAAACAAAATGATTCATAAATTTGATTTTCCAGAAGCCTTTGAAGGCTATTATTTTAAAACCTATAAAAGTTTAAATAAAAATAAATTTAAATAAAAATATTACAGGAAATGATTTACAAATAATAGAAAATAAGGTATAATTTATTTAAGAAATAAAGAGAGAATAAACATAATTTTTCTAAAAGTGAAATACTATTTTAGAGTAAAAATTAATTAATGAAGGGAGAAAAAATAATATGAAAAAAGTAATGTATAAAAATATAGATAAAAGTTCTTTAAAATATGCAGAGAAAAATCTTAAAAGAAAGGTTACTTTAATGGATTATTTTATTGATACAATATTTCAAAAGGTAGATGTAGAAGAATTTGAAGTAGCACCAAAAAAAACTATTATTTTTAAGGCAGAAGGAAATAAAAAATTAAAGAAAGTTTCAAATTTATAATACATTTTAAATTTAGCATATATATTAAAAAAAAAGGCTGTTGCAAAAAGAAATCTCATAACAATATACAATGTAATATGTACTTATATTTCCTTATGCAACAGTTTTTATTTTTAATTTTCATCTATCATTCTATAACCTACTCCAACTTCTGTAAAAATATATTGAGGGTCTGCAGGGTTTTCTTCAATTTTTCTTCTAATGTTTGCCATATTTACCCTTAATATTTGATTGTCTTTAGAATCAGAAAAGGGTCCCCATATTTTTTTTATTATATAATCATAGGTTAAAACTCTTCCAGCACTTCCAGCTAAAAGGGCTATAAGTTTAAATTCTATTTGAGTTAAGTGAATTTCTTTAGTTCCTACATAAACAATTCTTTTATTAAAATCAATAGTTAAATCCTTTGCTTTAAAAAGGTCTGTAGGAAATTCCTTTCCAGTTTCCATTTTTATATTATGGCGTATAGCAGTACGTATTCTAGCTAATAATTCAGAAGTACCAAAGGGTTTTGTTATGTAATCATCAGCACCTAAATCAAGGGCAGTAACTTTTTCTTTTTCTTGGTCTCTTGCAGATACTATTATTATAGGTACAGAAGACCAACTTCTTATTTGTTTTAATACATCTAAGCCATCCATATCAGGAAGTCCTAAATCTAATAATATAACATCAGGGCAATAAGAGGAAAAAGAAGATATAGCTTCCTTTCCATTTGTTGCTTTTAAAACTTTATAGTCATTTGCAACTAAAGTAGTAGATATAAAGTTACATATTGTGTTTTCATCTTCAATAATTAATATAGTTTGTTTATTTTTCATAAAATTTATTCCTCCAAAAGTGGTAATGAAAAAGTAAATATTGCACCACTACCACCACAATCTTTATGATTTTTTGCATAAATATGTCCACCATGGGCATTAATAATTGTTTTACATATAGATAATCCTATTCCCATACCCTTTGAAGAATCACTACTTGAATTTTTATTTAAAGAATATACATCAAATATACTATTAAGATTATCTTCTTTTATTCCTATTCCATAATCTTTTACATTAAAGAAAACTTCATTATTTTCCTTTGTTACTATAAGTTCAATAGGTTTTGTACTTTTTGAATATTTTATAGCATTTTCACAAAGATTTAAAATAACCTGTTCAATAAGAGTTGCATCCATAGGAACCATTAAAAATTCCTCTGGAACTTTTACTATAATTAAAGCTTTTGGATATCTTTTTTTAAAACGCATTACAGCTTCTGACACTACTTCTTCTAAGGGTTCTGCTATTTTATTTACAGTAGCATTTTTTTCATTTATCCTTGTTACAGATAAAAGATTTTCTACCATATGTAAAAGCCAATTAGAGTCTTCAAATATATGTTTTACTAAATTATCCTTTTCCTCTTCAGATAAATATTTTTTATTTTCAATAAGAGTAGAGCTAGCTCCAATCATTCCTGTTAAAGGAGTTCTTAAATCATGAGAAACAGCCCTTAAAAGATTAGCTTTCATTTTTTCCTTTTCTGTTTCAATTGCCATAAGATTTTTAGCATCAGATAAATATTGTCTTTCTATTGCAAGGGCAATTTCAGACATCATTAAATCAAGAAAAGTTATCATATCTTTATCTAGGGGAATATTATTTTTACACTGAACTCCTAAAATACCCCAAAGAGTGTTACGGGAAATAATAGGAATGTAGAAACAACTACTACTATTGTTAAAAAAGCTTGTACCAATTCCAGCTTGAATTTTATGAGAACATACCCAATCTACAATATTTTGCTCCTCTGAAGTAAAAAATATATTTTTATTTTCTTCATTGTAAAATTTTGTAGTTGTGCTTTTTTTAAAATTAGAATCAAAAGAATAAAAAATAGCAGAACCACAGGTGATTTTTACTACAGATTCTAATGTTAAGTTTATTATGCTTGAAAGGTCATTAAAAGAAAGTAATTTATTATTAATTTCATTAAGCTTTTTTGTTTTTTCCTCTCTATCTAAAGCAAGTCTTGCATTTTCTTTAACCTTTATTGTCAAAGTACTTGTAATTAAAGAGATTGTAAGCATAGCTAAAAAAGTAATGGGATAGCCACTTATTGTAAAATTAAAAGCAAAATAGGGGTAAGTAAAAAAATAATTTACTCCAATTACTCCAACAATAGAAGATAAAATTCCAAAAAAATAATAATCAGTTTCTTTTGAAATTAAAATTACTGCAAGTATATAACAAATAGAAACATTTGTATTATTATTAGTAAGATTTACAAGTAAAAAGGAAGCTAAGGTAGCAATAGATAAAATAATAATTGTTTTAAATAAATCCTTTAAATAAATATTTTTTTTATCCATAAAATCTCCTCCTATAATGAATGATTATAACCATATATAAAAATAAAATCTACTTATAAAATATAAAAAAGTTGTTAAGAAAAATAAATTTTTAATTATAAAAAGGATAACCTATATCATAAAAACAAATAAAAATCTTTAATAATATTTGCAAATAATTATCAATATTGTTGACAATGAATATTGTTAATGATAAAGTGAACTAAGAAAAGAAAATCCTTAAATGGAGGGGAAAAAATGGTTTTATTAAATGGAACAATAGGCAAAGAATATAAAGTAAAAGAAATAAATTTAGAACCTGTTGTAAAAAGAAGACTTCAAATGCTTGGTCTTACAAAAGGAACTAACATAGAAGTTTTAAATAATAAAAAAAGTGGCTCTCTTATATTTAAAGTAAGGGGCACAAGGTTTGCTATAGGAAAGAAAATTGCAAAGGGAATAGAAGTATTATTGGAGGAAAAGTAAATGAAAGATGTGGTTAACGTAGCTTTTATAGGTAATCCTAATTGCGGAAAAACAACTCTTTTTAATGCATATACTGGTGCAAAATTAAAGGTTGCTAACTGGCCTGGAGTTACTGTAGAAAAAAAAGAAGGAGCTTTTAAATTTCATAATCATCAATTTAGATTAGTTGACCTTCCTGGAATTTATAGTTTAACTTCTTATACTATGGAAGAAAAGCTTTCAAGACAGTATATTTTAGAAGATGAAGTTGATGTAATTGTGGATGTAGCAGATGCTTCTTCTTTAGAGAGAAATTTATATCTTACTCTTCAATTAATAGAACTTGGAAAACCAGTTGTATTAGCTCTTAATATGATGGATATTGTAGAAGAGCGTGGAATGGAAATTGATATGCACAGACTTCCTGAAATGCTTGGAATACCAGTTATTCCTGTATCTGCAAGGAAAAAGACAGGCCTTGAAGTTCTTATGCATGCAGTATCTCATCATGCAGGAAAGCCTTTAGAAGGGGAACTTGAACATCATCATGATGAAAAGGTAAAAGAAAGTAAGCATATACATAATCATCACAAAGAATATGCAGTTGTATATAGTGATGAAATTGAAGATAAAATTGATATAATATCTGAAAGACTTAATAAAAAATATAAAGACATAGTAAATGTAAGATGGCATGCTATAAAAATTCTTGAAATGGATGAGGAGATTATTAAAAAATATCCAATAGATATAAAAGATGTTGTTACTAGAAGTTATGAAGAGGATATTATAAATGAAAAATATGACTTTATTGAAGAAGTAATAAATGAATGTCTTATGAATAAGGCTAAAAAAGCAGAGAAAACAGATAAAATAGATAAAGTTTTAACTCATAGAATATGGGGAATTCCTATTTTCCTTGGAATTATGGCCTTTGTGTTTTTTTGTACCTTTACAATAGGAGATGCTCTTAAAGGAGTATTTGAACAGGGTCTTGATTGGTTTAGTAATGTAGCCTTTAACTTTTTACAAAGTGTTGGAGCAGGAGATATTTTAACTTCTTTAATAGTTGATGGAATTATAGCAGGAGTTGGAGGAATTTTAACTTTCTTACCTAATATATTTATTTTATTTTTAGCTCTTGCAATATTAGAAGATAGTGGATATATGTCAAGAGTAGCTTATGTTATGGATGGACTTATGGGTAAAATAGGACTATCTGGAAGAGCTTTTATTCCAATGCTTTTAGGTTTTGGATGTACAGTACCAGCTGTTATGGCTTCAAGAGCCCTTGAAAATCCAAGGGATAGATTAAAAACTATTTTAATAACTCCATTTATGTCCTGTAGTGCAAGACTTCCTATTTATGTTTTATTTTCAGAAATGTTTTTTGAAAAAAATGCAATGATAGTTGCCTATTCAATGTATGTAATTGGACTTGTTGTTGCAATAGTTGTAGCCTTAATTGTAAATTTAATTGATAAGAAAAATAATAAAGAAACAAATACTCTTCTTATAGAACTTCCAGAATATAAATCTCCAAATGGAAGAACAATATTTATATATGTATGGGAAAAGGTTAAAGATTATTTATCAAAGGCAGGAACAACAATTTTTGTAGCATCAATTGTAATATGGGTTGTATTAAACTTTGGACCAAATGGAATGGTAGAGGATATGTCAAAGAGTTTTGGTTCTTATATTGGAAAGGTGGTAGCACCAATATTAAAACCAGCAGGACTTAATCATTGGCAAATAGTAGTTGCCCTAATTGCAGGAGTAGCAGCTAAGGAAGTAGTAGTTTCAAGTATGGGAATTCTTTATGGAATTTCTAATGTAAGTTCTAAAATAGGAATGGAAACTATGGCAGGACTTTTAGGTGCAACTGGTTTTAAAGCATTAAATGCTTATTCACTTATGGTATTTTGTTTATTATATGTACCTTGTGCAGCAACTATTGCTACAATAAAAAAGGAAACTAATTCTTGGAAATGGACAGGCTTTACAATAGTATTTCAACTTTTAGTAGCTTGGCTAGTTTCAACTCTTGTATATCAAGTAGGTTCTATGATAATATAAAAATCACTTAATAAGGAAGTGGTAAATTTGATTATAAAAATAATACTAATATTTCTTATTGCAGCTTATGTAGGTTATGTTGTATATAAGAAAGTAAAGGACATAAAAAAAGGAAAGTTTTGCAACTGTGGTTGTGAAGACTGTCCATCAAAAAATAAAAAATGTAAATAAAAATAAAAAAATCTTAGGTGCATAAACCTAAGATTTTTTTTGTAATAACAAGATTTTGCTATTATTTTTACAAATTATCTAAAAAATAAGAATTTTTTTAAAAGTAAAAAGCTTAAAGGTGTTCTTTAGTTAATAATAAGACTTGATAATATTTATTGGAAGTATTAACATATATTTATAATTTCAAAGGAGTGATTTTAATGTATGAGGAAGTTAAAGGAATTTTAAAAAAGTATTCTGAAGAAAAGGATTTCTTAATAACTAAGGTTACAGCATGTGTTTTAGGAACTCTTATTTTAGTAGATGAATATGAAGATGAAAGATATAAAAAAAGTGTAATGGAAAGGCTTTATACTTCTAAAGGAGAAATGATTAAAAGACTTATAAAATCTCAACAAATAACAGGTCTTAACTTTTTTTTAGACCAAAGGGTTATGGACTTAATAGGAAAGATGGATAATGAGGACTATAAAAAGTTTATAAACTTTTATGATAAAGAAGAAAAATATGGCCTTAATTTATTTAATAAACTTATTAGTTTAAATTATGGAGAGGACCAAAGGGAGCAGAATATAGAAATTGATAAACTAGAATTTTTCCATAAGATTTTTCATATGAAGGATGAGGATACTTATAATGACCCATTTATGGATAAAAACTTAATATCTTTATATCCTGCCTATGCAGAGGAAGAGGATTTTAACTTTGTTGGCTGTGAAACTGATAAAGAGTATAGAAAGTTATATAAGTTTATGGATTATTTTTTAATATCAAGTGATAAAGAATATATGAGTATATATCTTAAAGATTCAATAGAGCATCCTTTAGAGAAGAAAAATGGAGAAATTAGAAGATTTGATTATATAATAACAATGCCACCTGTTAAAAATGATTATCCTATAGAACTTTTAAGGGAAGATAAATATGAAAGATTTAATTATACTAAAATAGGAAACTTTAAATCTAAGGATTGGATATATTTAGACCATGTTATTTCAACCCTTACAGATAAGGGAAAAGCAATGGTATTTTTACCTAGGTTTTTATTAAGTGATGAAGGAGAAAACAAGGCTATAAGAGAGGCTTTAATTAAATCAGACTTAATTGAAAAAATAATTATCCTTCCTGAAAATGCTTTAAAAAAGGATAATAAAGAAATGTGTTGTTTTATTATAAATAAAATGAAAGAGGAAAAGAATGTAATAGATTTTATAAACTTAAAAGCATTAGAAAAAATGAAAAATTATGATTATGAATATTATGGATTAAAACTTATATCAAATGAAAACACAGAGGAAGAACTTAATAAACTTCATAAAAAGTGGACTATAGAAAATTTACGAGAAAAAGGGTATAATTTAGATATATTCCATTAAACTTTTTAAAAGAAAGGTGAGTACTTTGAAAAACAATATAGAAAATTTTACAATAAAATCAAAAAAAGATGATTTAAATTTAAGCCTAATTAAGGTTACACCAAAGGACAAAAAATTAAAAGGAATACTTCAAGTTGCCCATGGAATGAGTGAACATAAAGAGCGTTACTTACCTTTTTTAGATTATATGAGTAGTTTAGGATATGTTTGTATTATAAATGACCATAGAGGTCATGGTAAAAGTGTAAAATCTATAGAAGATTTAGGATATTTTTATGATAATGGAGCTGATGCTTTAGTTGAGGATTTACATCAAATAACTGAAGTTATAAAGGAAGAATATCCAAAACTTCCAGTATATTTATTTGGACATAGTATGGGTTCTTTAGCAATAAGGGCTTATATTAAAAAATATGATTATGAAGTAGATGGTCTTATTGTTTGTGGATGCCCAAGTGATAATAAAGGAAGTAGAATAGGTAAAAAAATAAGTGAAGTATTAAGTTTAATAAAAGGAGACCATTATAGAAGTAAGTTTATTAATAAATTAGTAAATGGAGTTTTTAATTCAAAAATTAAAGATTCTACTTCAAATAATGATTGGATATGTACAGATAAAAAAATTGTAAAAGACTTTGATAAAGACCCTTTATGTGGTTTTACCTTTACAGTAAATGGATTTTGCTCTCTTTTTGATTTAATGAATAAAGTATATAGTAAAAAGGGATGGGAGCTTATAAATGATAAACTTCCTATATGGTTTATTTCAGGAGAAGAGGACCCTTGTATGGGAAGTAAGAAAAAGTTTTTAAATGCAGTAAATTTATTAAAGGAAGTAGGATATAAAAATGTAAGCTATAAAATATATAGCAAAATGAGACATGAAATACTAAATGAAAAAGACAGGGAAAAAGTATTTAAAGATATTTCAGATAAAATAGAAGAATGGGAAAGCCATTTGAAAAATAAGTAATAAATAAGTAAAATAATAAAATTAAAGTAAAAAAACTTTTAAAATAGTTTGACCCATAAATGATTTAATTATATAATTTAGTTAAAGATTAGGAAAACAGGGGGAGTTTTTTTATGCTTAGAAGGGTAAGAAAAAATAAGAAGGGTTTTACTCTTATTGAACTTATAATTGTTATTGCTATTATTTCTATTTTAGCTGCACTTTTACTTCCAAAGGTTGGGATGGTTAAGGAAAACTCAAATAAAACAGCAGATATATCAAATGCAAGAGAAATAGCAGAGGCAGCACTTGAATCTTTATCAGCAGATAAAATAAAAACAGGATATGATACTTGGACAGAGTTAGATGGAAGTTCAGCTTCTTCTGGAACTGTAAAAGAAGAAGTACAAAACTTTATTCAAAGAGTTCCCAAAACAAAATCAAAATCAATACAAGGTGTAAGTCCTAATAGTAGTTTTTATGTATATGTAGGTACAAGTGGAGAAGTTAAAGTTGCTGTAAAAGAAGATGGAAGCATTTTACTTTATCCAAGTCAAAATACAATGTATAAATTAAAATAAAAAAATGCTAATACAAAACTAATTTTAAAGTTTTGTATTAGCATTTTTTGTATTCCATAAATTTAGCTTTTATTAATAATAACAAACTATAGGAATTCCAGCCCATACATTATTATAAATTGTTTGTGCTGCCTCATAAGTCATGTTAACACAACCATGAGAACCTGCAGTTAAATAGGTTTGAGGGTTTGCAAGTTCCTCTGCTGTTCTCCAACTTGCATCATGAAGTCCTATTCCTCCATTAAAAGGCATCCAAAAGGATACAGGAGTTGCATAGTCTTCTCCTCTTAAAATTTGGTCTTTTTGTTTATAGTATAGGCTATATACTCCAGCAGGAGTTGTGTAGTTTTTACTTACATTACCTGAAATTATATTAGTATCAACAATAAGTGCTCCATCTACATAAAGCCATAAATGTTGTCTGCCTAAGTCTATTTCAACATAAGAATTTCCTATATCATTATCTCCTAAAGCAGCTCCTTTTTGAGAAAAGGTAAGTTCTTTACTTTGTGTACCATTTTTAATAGCAGAAATTAAACTTTCAACTTCACCATCTACATTAACCTTCCAACCATAAACTCCACCACTAACTTGAACTGTTCCACCAGAAGAAGAGGAAAAGTTTCTTGTTTTTCCAACAGTATTATATTTAGAAGCAAGAGAGTTAACAAAGCCATAAACATCATTAGTATTAAAGGTAACATTAAAATCATCATCAACTTTAAGCCAAGATTTTATAGTATCACAACTTAAAGTTTCTTCATTACTTCCAATAGTATAAGTTATAGATTCTTTACTATATTTATTAAGTTCATCTACTGCATTTAATACTTCTTGAGAATCTGCTTTATATTTAGGAGTTATATAACAATTAAGACTTTCTAAGTTTATTTTAGTTTCTCCCTTAGTTATAGCATTAACAACAGAAGTATATAAAAGGTCACTATCTACTTTATTACCTATAACTCCATCTATAACTACATAAGAACCATCTTTATATTCAATAGAAGGGTTTTTAGGCTCTATAACATTTTGAAAACAGGAAAGGTTACTTATACTATTTCTTAATAAGTCTTCATTAAAAGATATTCCAGCTCCTAAGCTATTTTCTTCTTCAGAATCCTTTGGATTTAAAACTGAAAAAACCCATAAAAGAGGGTCATTAATATTATCTAAATTTTTTGCTTCATCACTTAAATAATATTTTAATGAAAAATCTTCTCCAGCTAAAGTTTCAGTTTTATTATCTTTTTCTTCTAGGGTAAGCTTATAATCATCTAATTTAGAAGAAAGCTGTTTGTCTAATTCATTAACAATCATACTTTTAACATTAATATTATTAAAGGCTTCTTGAAAATTAAATGGTTCTTTTTGTTTTTTTGAAAAGGTCAAGAATAAAGCAAAGGCTATTATAAGTAGCAAACAAGCTATTATACTAGACACTATTATTGTAATTTTCTTTTTTTGTGAATCCATTTTTATCCGTTGCATAAAACTTATAAAAAGTTATAAATATATAAATTTTATTTTGTTTCCTTCTTCATAAAGCTCTATTTTGA